>Ga0187893_10003038_pt1 | contig 35213 bp, 29 predicted proteins | sample MA1701074metaG_FD_139574 | JGI IMG/M metagenome (GOLD analysis project Ga0187893, IMG submission 139574) | White microbial mat communities from a basaltic lava cave in the Kipuka Kanohina Cave System on the Island of Hawaii, USA - MA170107-4 metaG ...
GATCGCGGCGGGCTCGCTCGGCGGAGCGGGCGCCAGCTTCTTGTACATGATCGTGGTCGGATCGAACCGGCCGCTGCCAAACGTATCGAGCGCATAGTCCGGCACCGTCCCGACGGTGACGTAACCGAGCTGCGTATAGAACGCCTCGGAGGGATCGCCGGTGCGGGTATCGAGCGTCAGCAGCGTGCGTCCGAGGCCGGACGCGCAGCGCTCGAGTTCCTGCATCAGCCGGGTTGCGATGCCGCGGCGGCGGAACTCCGGATGTACCAGCAGCTTGGAAACCTCGGCGCGATGCGGCTGGTTCGGCATCCAGACCGGATCGAGCCGGACCGAGCCCGCGATGCGGTTGCCGTCCTTCGCCACGAACAGCAGCGCCGAGCCGTCGCGCAGTTTCGGCAGCACCGCTTCGGACCAGTAGGCCTCGCTCTCGGCCGCCGAGAACGGCAGCACGAAGTTGACGCCGGCGCCGGTCTCGACGCAGGCATGAAGGAGCGCGCCAAGTTCCGGCAGGTGCGCGGCGGCATCGGCGGCGGAGAACTCGACGAAGGCGAGATCGCGCGTCATTTTGTTGCCATCGCACTACCAAATACGCATTCTTGGCAAGTACACAACCGAGGCCCCATGCCGCCCATTCCCGACGACATCTACACCGAACAGGACCCGTCCCCGGACACGCTCGCCAATCTGGGGCCGCTGCGCCGTCTCGCCGGTGTCTGGGAGTCCGACCAGGGCGTCGACATCAATCCGAAGTCGGACGGACCCGAGCGGCGTGTGTACCGCGAGCATATCCGCATGGATCCGATCGACCCGCAGTCCAACGGGCCGCCGCTTTTCTACGGCCTGCGTTATCACATCCACATCAACACGCCCGAGGAGGCGATCACCTTCCACGACCAGGTCGGCTACTGGCTGTGGGAGCCGGCGACCGGGCTCGTCATGCAGACGCTCGCGATCCCGCGCGGGCAGGTCCTCCTGGCACGCGGCATGGCGAAGCCGGACGACCGGCAGATCTGGGTCGAGGCAACGCGCGGCAAAACGGATTACGGGATCTGCTCGACGACGTTTCTCGAGGAAGCGTTCCGCACCGACTATTACCGGATCGACATCACGTTCAACGACGATGGCAGCTGGACCTACGTGACGCGCACCGATCTCGCGATCCGCGGCGTAACGCCGCCCTTCGACCATCGCGACACCAACACGATGCGACGCGTCGCGCCGCCGGCGCCGAATCCGCTGTTCGTCCTGGAGCAGGAGGGAAAGGCGGGCTAGGCGGAAACCTCCGTCCGCCAACCCGCCTGCCCTAGCGTAATCCGCCTACTTCGCCTTTTCGCAATAGGCGCAAATCTTGTTGCCGTCCGGATCGCGCACATAGGCGACGCAATTATTGCCGCCGCCCCGCGGACCCGGCTTGCCCTCGTCCTTGCCGCCCGCCTTCAGGGCCGCCTTGTGGAACCCTTCGACCTCTTTGCGCGACTTTGCCGCCAGCGCGATCATGGTGCCGTTGCCGAAATTGGCTTTCTTCTTGTTGTAGGGCTTGGTCACGAAGAACTGCGAGCCCTTCCCTTTGCCTTTCGGCCCATAGCCGATATAGCGCTTGTCGTCGAAGGTGCGCGCCAGGCCGAGCGGCTTCAGCGCAGCGTCGTAGAACTTGGCGGCGCGTTTGACGTCATTGGTTCCGATCATGATGTAGGCGAGCATGCTGGTTTCCCCCTGGGTTCTGGTCCGGATCGCGCGAACGACCGGCGCCGGACAGTGTCGCGATATACCAACCGCCCCTCCCCTCGGCAAGATGATGCGGGAAGCCGGTTTGCTGCCTGGCAACTATCCTTGATGCTAACCGAAACCGCGCTCTGATATAGGGCCGAGAACAATTAGCCAGCCTGCGTTGTCCCTCAGTGCTGGACTTGTGCCAGTAAGGCCTGTGCGTCCTTGAGGTCTGCGGTTTCGAAACCTTCGGTGTACTCTGCGTAGATGGCTGCAAGGCGATCTTGTGCCTGTTGGGAGCCACCCCTGATCGCCCAATAGCGGACCAGGGACACTGCAGCACGCAATTCCAACAGTCGGCACTTTTGTTCGCGAGCGCAGGTCAACGCTTCCTGAAACGCTGTCTCCACGAACGCTCGGTCGTTGGACGGAACGAGCGCGAGCAACTCGCCCCGGAGGCGGAAAAGCTCGGGACGCCAATGGTGGTCGCCAATGTTGCTGACGCGAGCCAGGCTCTCCTCGATTTGAGCAAGTCCGCTTTCGATGTCGCCCCGGCGAAGGTAGGCCTCGACAAGCATCGCGGCATAGTAGGCCTTGCGCAGGCCAATGGGCGAACGGTCATGGATCGCCAAGCCGCGGCGGAGGTCGGCAAGACCCTGCTCGAGCTGCCCGTGCATTACATCCGTCCAACCGCGGAGCATTGCAGCTGAGCCCTCGTAGTGCAGAATGCCGTGCTCGGTGCACACGACGGCTAGTTCATCCAGACGTTTCGCGACGGCATTCGGTTCCCGGCGATACTGATGCAGCATAGCGTCGAAGAAGATATCGCTCGCCAAACTGCCCGGGAGCTCAAGCCGATGGGCAAGCGTGATGGCCTCGCGCGATTGCTCGATGGCCTTGTCCGGGTATCCGCAAAGGCAGAGCGCAAGCGCGCCAACGGAGCGGGCGCAACTCCCGGGGTCATGTCCGCCGAAGCGAAACGCGTGTCGGCCGTGACGGTTTATGTCGTAGAGCGCAATTCCCCGCTCTGTGTGCTCCAGGCAGGTCTGGAGGTTGTCTTGGAAAAACTGCGTCGTCCACGCCGCGTGGTGCGCCTGAAGCTGCAGATCGGGATCGTTCAGTATGGCGGCAAGTTCGAGCACCTCGTCCGCCAAGCGACCCGCCTGCGACAGGCGCCCACGTTGCTGATGGGACAACCACAATCCCCAGGTCGCCACGTATTCCTGGTCCGGCACACCGAGTTGCCGAGCGAGATCGCGGGCTCGGGCATAGGCATCGGCGACCTGTGGCGATGCCATGCCGTGCACGATGATGTACATCGGACCAAGATCCAGAAGGAGATTTAGCTCGCGGCTTATGCGAGTCCGATCATCAGGCTGCGTTGCCAGCAATTCGAGGGCCTGGGAGAAATGGGCAATTGCTTCAACATGTGCAGAGCGCTGCGCCGCCCGGTGACCCGCCCGCTGCCAATAGGGGATCGCCTGGTCCGGGAACCCGGCGGCCGAGAGATGGTGCGCCAACAGTTCCGGTGCCGTCTCGGCCAGTTCGGGTGATCTGGATTCCAGCTCCCGGGCGACGCGTGCGTGGAGTTCCTGCCGCTGGGCACGGAGCAACCCACTATAGGCGGCATCCTGCACAAGGGCGTGTTTGAAGACATAAGTAACCTCAGGCGGGATGCCGCGGCGAAACACGAGCTCGGCCTCGATCAGCTGCGACAGGGTGTCCCCAAGACGCGCCGCGTCGATACCGGCGACTGCTGCCAGCAGGTCATGACCGAACTCCCTACCGATGACCGCCCCAACTTGCGCCACTTCCCGGACGAGCCCCGGTCGGTCGAGGCGTGCCATCAGCGAGTCGCGCAACGTGGCCGGGATTGCAAACGGCTGGAGCGGTCCGGAAAGCTCGTAGTGGTCATCCGCAACGGCAAGTAATCCGGACTCCAGCACGGCTTTGGTCAGCTCCTCGACGAACAGTGGAAGCCCCTCCGTCTTCGACAGAATCTGTTCCATGACCGGGGCCGGCAGCGCCTTGCCGCCGGCTACGCGTGCCACGACCGCTGCCGCCTGCGCTCGCGCAAGCCCGCTCAACGCCAATGCCATCACATGTGCGTGGTTCGCCCAAGGCGAACTGAATTCGGGCCGGAAGGTCACGACAAGCAGCACCGGTAGGCGCCGGATACGTTCGACCACGAGGCCGAAGAACTCCAGCGTTGTAGGATCCAGCCAATGGGCGTCCTCCAGCACCATCAAAATTGGATTCTGCATTGCCAAGCCCTCGAGCTGGGCAAGGAGCGCTGCGAACGTGCCGGACTTCCGTTGCTGCGGCGTAAGGTCCAAGGCGGCATAGCGCCCATCGCTCTGGACCGACAGCAGCTCGGCTATCAGCGGCGCCACCTCTGCGACATTGGCGACTGCCAGGCCCAACAACCGCTCGATCTTGTCAAGCTTCACCCCGGGTGGATCGTCCGGCGCGATCTCCGCGGCCTGTTCCAGCTGGCGGACAATCGGCCACAAGGAACTATTCCCATGATAGGGCGACGCTTGATAGCGCAGGATCCATCGCGGCTTGGAATTGAGACGCTCCCGGAGCGCAAGGGCGAGGCGCGACTTGCCGATGCCGGGCTCGCCGGAGAGCAACACAACCTGGCCTTCGCCGGCTCTGGCCCGCTCGAAGCGCTCCAGCAAAAGTCCAACTTCGTGTTCGCGACCGATGAGTGGCGTGACCTGATGCCCGTGAAGAGCTTCGAAACGGTCTTCTGTCTGGCGTTCGCCGACGACGCGCCAAGCATGAATTGGCGCGGCGAATCCCTTCAAGTCCTGTGCGCCGAGATCGACAAATTCGAACAATTCTCCCAGCAACTTTTGCGTCGATTCGGCAACGATGATTGTGCCGGCTTCCGCCAGCGCTTGCAGCCTCGCGGCCAGATTCGGTGTCTCGCCGACAACCGCCTGCTTCTGTTCGGAACCTTCGCCCACGAGATCACCCACGACGACAATGCCCGTCGCGATGCCGACCCGGGTTTTCAGCGGCGCATTCGCCGACGTTGCCAATCTGGCCACCGCGTCGACAATCGCAAATCCTGCGCGTACCGCACGCTCCGCGTCATCCTCGTGGCCCCTGGGCCAGCCGAAATAGACGAGTACGCCGTCGCCCATAAACTTGGCGACGTGGCCCTCGAAACGCGCAACTTGCTGGGAGACGGAATTCTGGTATGCGGAGATTACCTCGCGCGTATCCTCCGGATCGAGCCGGGCAGCAAGCGCGGTCGAATCGACAAGATCACAGAACATCACCGTCAGTTGCCGGCGTTCGGCGCCCGCCGGCCGTGCCGTGGCCGGCGTTCCGGCCGCTACATCCGCCGCCGTTCGTAGCGAAGGTGGGACCAAAGCGGCAGCTGCGGACAAAAGCCGCCGCCGATGCCCCACGGAGGTCACGCCGATCGACACGAGATCGTCCGCCGTCAGGTGCGGCAGAACCTCCACATCAATGTCGTTGCTGCGGAAAGCCTCTTCGTACTGTTCGAGGCCCAAGCTCCGCAGCCAGCCTGCGACGTCCACGTCTTTGGTCTCCGCAAAACACAAACAACTATAGGCTAATTGCGAAGGGTTGGATGCCACAAGACGACATACATGGTGTATGCGTTGTTATCCGATAGTGGGCGATGCACGTTTTCACCGCAGAAAGCAGCGAGGCGCAAAGCGCTAGATTTGTGGTGGACATCCCGCGATGGTGGGCGCACCAGGACTCGAACCTGGGACCCGCTGATTAAGAGTCAGCTGCTCTACCAACTGAGCTATGCGCCCGCCCGGCTCGACGGATCGGCCCGTTCTGACGACGGGTCGAAGCCCGTCTGGGCCGCCGGAGGGACCCGCGATATAGCAACGGGCCGCGGGGCGCGCAAGACAAGGCCGGGTGTCGGATTGCCGCGCCGAAACCGCCGCCAGTTGTGCCCTAGTTCGCGCCCGCCGCCCGCCTTCCGCGGTGGAAAACCAGCCGGTCGAGCGGCCGGCGCATGATCGCATCGCCGACCGTCTCGGCCTCGATCAGCACGAAATCCGCCGGCGCGCCGGGCTCGAGCCCGAAATTCTCGATACCGATGGCGCGTGCGCCACTGACTGAGGCGGCGTCGAGTGCCGCCTGGAGCTGCGCGTCCTTGCCCCAGTCGAAGCGATAGGCGAGCAGCATCGCGCGCTCGAGCATGTCGCCGGTGCCGAAAGGCGACCAGGAATCGCGCACGCCGTCCGAGCCGCAGCAGAGATTGACGCCGGCCGCCATCAGGGTCGCCGCCGGCGGGATGTGACCTTCCGCCGGTGCCGAGGTCAGGATCGAGATGCCGAGATCGGCGAGCCGCCGCGCGAGCGGATCGAGGCGCCCGGGCTCCAGCGTGCCGAGACAGTAAGCGTGACTGATCATCACGCGACCCGTAAGTCCATGGGCCTCCGTCAGGTCGGCGATCATGCCGATCTGCCAGACGCCAAGATCGCCGCCATCGTGCAAATGGATGTCGATGCGCCTGCCGTGGCGCACGGCCGCGCCGAAAACGAACTCGAGATGCCGGTTGGCGTCGCGGTCGATGCCCGCCGGATCGATGCCGCCCATCGTATCGACGCCGAGCCGGAGCGATTCCTCCACGAGTTCCGCGGTGCCGGGATTGGTCAGCATGCCGAACTGCGGAAAGGCGACGAGGTCGAGATGGCAGCGGCCGCGCACCGTCTCGCGCAGGTCGAGCAGCGCCTCGACCGACGTCAGCCCGATTTCGGGATCGACATCGACATGCGAGCGCACATAGACCGAGCCGAGCGAGATCATCTGCTCCAGCAGGCCGGCGGCGCGCGTGCCGACCGGCACGGCGATCTCGCGCCGGACGCGGCGCTCGTTCTCGATATAGTCGATCAGGCGCGGGCCGGCGCTGTTCGGCCGCCAGGGCAGGCCCCAGAGCGTCTTGTCGAGATGGGTGTGCGCCTCGACCAGGCCCGGCAGCATCAGCCGGCCGGCGCCGTCGAGCGACGATGCATCGCCGTTGTTTCGCGAGGCCGGCTCGAAGCGTCTGAAAACGCCGTCCCCGACCGAGACGTCGACCGCCCGCCCGTCGGGCAGACGGACGTTGCGAATACCGACAGTTCCAGAGCGGCCGGCAGGATCGTTCATGGCAGGGACGTATCCGTTACGTTGGCAGCAGGCGAGCGTCGCCGCGCGCTGGCCTCGCCGTCAATCCTCGCCGCGGCCGCGCTGGCCGATGCGGATGTCGCGGTGGATGTGGACGGACATCAGCAGGCCCAGGCTGAACAGCACGGTGATCATCGCCGTGCCGCCATAGGAGATCAGCGGCATCGGGATGCCGACCACCGGGATCAGGCCCATCACCATCGCCGCGTTGATGAAGACGTAGAGGAACAGGTTGGTGGAGACGCCGACCGCGAGCAGCCGGCCGAAATGGTTGCGCGAGCGGAGCGCGATCGCATAGCCGATGACGATCACCAGCGCATAGAGGCAGAGCAGGCCGAGCGAGCCGATCAGTCCGAACTCCTCCGCCAGCATCGTGAAGATGAAATCGGTCTGGCGCTCCGGCAGGAAGTTGAGATGGCTCTGCGTGCCCTCGAGGAAGCCCTTGCCGAACACGCCGCCCGAGCCGAAGGCGATCTTCGACTGCAGGATATGGTAGCCGGCGCCGAGCGGGTCGCTCTCCGGATCGAGGAACGTCAGGATGCGCTGGCGCTGGTATTCGCGCAGGAAGTTCCAGGCGATCGGAATGGCGGCGGTGGCCCCGATCGCGACCACCGCAAACTTCCAGACGCGCACGCCGGCCGTGAAGAACATCGCGCCCCCGACCATGATCAGCATGCCGGCGGTCCCGAGATCCGGTTGCACCAGCACGAGCGCCGCCGGCATCACGATCAGGCCGAGCGGCACGACCAACGGCAGCGGTCGCGCGATCCTTTCGGGATCGAGCCCGTGGAAATAGCGCGCCAGCGCCATCACGATCGCGACCTTCATGATCTCGGAAGGCTGCAACTGGAAGAACCTGAGGTCGATCCAGCGTTGCGCGCCCATGCCGATCTCGCCGGCGAGATCGACATAGACCAGCAGCACCAGCCCGATGCCGTAGATCAGGTAGGCATGCCGCATCCAGTAGCGGATATCGACGACGGCAACCGCCAGCATCAGAACGAAACCGCCGACAAAGCGGACAACCTGCCGCGACATCCACGGGTCGATACTGGCATTGGCCGCGGAATAGAGCATGCCGAAGCCGACGCTGGCGATCAGCACCACCAGCAGCACGAGCATCCAGTTGGCCTCGGCCAGCTTCTGGCCGACCGTCATGCGGCCGGGCATCCCGTGACTGGCGAGCTGGCTGCGACGCATCGCGCGGGCTCCTAGCGCGGTCCCGATGATGCGGCGACGTAGGGCGCCGGAATGCGGCGTGCCGGATCGCGCCTCTGGCATTCGAGCAGGATGTCGCGGGCGATCGGGGCCGCCACCTTGCTGCCGCCGCCGCCGTGCTGGACGATCACCGCGCAGGCATAGCGCGGCGCCGCGACCGGCGCGTAAGCCACGAAGAGCGCATGGTCGCGCCGCACCCACGGCAAATCCTCGTTCTTGATGACGCCGATCGCGCGCTCGGCCGTCGTGATCCGCCGAACCTGCGCCGTGCCGGTCTTGCCGGCCAGTTCCATGCCCGGAACGTCGATGCGCGCGCGGTACGCCGTGCCGCCTGGATCGTTGCTGACCAGGTTCATGCCTTCCTGCACCAGGGCGAGATGCTCCGGTGGGAGACCCATCGAGGGGGCCGCGGGCGGCGGCGCGGCGGTCTCGTCGCCGCGGTCGTCGTTGTAGGCGAAGACCGCATCGCGCCGGACATGCGGCACGATCGCCCGGCCGCCATTGGCGATGCGTGCCGTCATCAGGGCGAGCTGCAGCGGCGTTGCGAGCATGAAGCCCTGTCCGATGCCGGCGACCAGCGTCTCGCCCGGCTGCCAAGCTTCGCCGGTCGTGCCCAGTTTCCAGTCGCGGTCGGGAATCACGCCCGGTTTTTCGCCGGGCAGGTCGATGCCGGTCATCGCGCCGAGGCCGAAACGCCGCGCCATCGCGGCGATCGCGTCGATACCGGCGCGGCGCGAGATGTCGTAGAAATACACGTCGCAGGAGTGCTGGATGCCGCGCAGCATGTCGAGCGAGCCGTGGCCGCCTTCCTTCCAGCAATGGAAGCGCGACGTACCCAGCGTCATGAAGCCCGGGCAGTAGACGGTGTGCGCGGGCGTGAGCCCGCTTTCGAGCGCCGCCAACGCGACCGTCATCTTGATCGTCGAGCCCGGCGCGTACTGGCCGGCCAGCGCCTTGTTGGTCAGCGGATGCAGCTCGTCGTTGATCAGTGCCTGCCATTCGGCGACCGAGAGGCCGCGATCGAAACCGGTCGGATCGAAGCTCGGCATCGAGGCGAGCGCCAGTACCTCGCCGTTCTCGACGTCGATGACCGCGGTCGATGCGCTCAACTCGCCCGCCAAACGCTGCTGCGCATAGTGCTGCAGGCCCATGTCGATCGTGAGCACGACATCGCGGCCCGGTTCGCCTTCTTCGCGCGTCAGCTCGCGGATCACGCGCCCGACCGCATTGACCTCGACCTGGCTGTTGCCGGCCGAGCCGCGCAGCGCTTCGTCGTACTGCCGTTCCGCGCCGGTCTTGCCGATGCGAAAACCGGGCAGCTCGAGCAGCGGATCGCCGGTCAGCTCGCCTTCGGAAACGGCCGCGACGTAGCCGAGTACATGCGCGCCGAGCCCGCCATAGGGATAGAGACGGCTCTGCTCGACCTCGATCGCAACGCCCGGCAGGTCGGGCGTGTTGATCTCGACGCGGGCCACCTCGTCCCAGACCAGGTTCTCGCGCACCGGCACCGGCACGAACGGCCGCTTGCGCTCCGCATCGCGCAACACGCGCGCGACGTCGCTCTCGGTCACCGGCAGCACCCGGCCGAGCATGCCGAGCGTCGCTTCGAGATCGTCGGCCTGCTCGGGGATCACAACCGCACGGTAGTTCTGGTCGTTCGTCGCGAGCGTGACGCCGAACCGGTCGAGGATGCGGCCGCGCAGCGGCGCCAGCAGGCGCAGGTTGATGCGGTTCTCTTCGGCGAGGACGGCGTACTTGTCGGCCTCGACGACCTGCAGATAGTACATGCGCCCGGTCAGCGCGCCGAGCAGCACCAGCTTGGCGCCGGCCAGCATCGCCGCGCGCCGGCTGAAGAGACGATAGTGCTGCTGCTGCGTCAGCTGCATGTCAGGCGCGCCCGTCGGCCACCCGCTGCGCGCCGGTGAAGAACTGGCTGACCAGCGGATAGAAGCCGAGCCCGACGAGATAGGAGAACAGCGCCGGCGTCGGATCGACGAACCGGACCGCGAGAAGGCAGACGACGATCCAGGCCAGGATCATCGCGACCGCCGAGACCGTCGAGAAACCCCACCAGACGATCCAGAAGGGCCGCCCGATGAAGTGGCGGCGCTGGCTGCGCGTCGTCCAGTAGGCGACCAGCAGCACCAGCACGCCGACGCCGAACGGGGAGCCGCCGAGCATGTCGCTCGCCATGCCGAGCAGGAAAACCGCCCAGGCCGGCATCGCGGCCGGGCGATGCACCGCCCAGTAGAACGCCACCATGATCGCGAAGTCGGGCGCGACCGGCCCGAGATAGGGCACTCGGATCGGCAGCGTGCCGACGAACAGCAGCAGCAGCGCGCTGAGGAACGGAGCGAGACGGCGTGCCCAGCCATCGAGGCGCTGCCAGACGGCGGGTTTCATGGCGCGGGCGCTCCGTCGGGATTGCCGATGAAGCCGGTGAGTTCGTAGTCGACGAGCTGGAGATACTCGAGCCGGTCCCAGTCGACGAACGGCACCACGGTCACGACGCCCTCGTCGACCGAGCCGACAATGCCGACCGGCAAGCCGGCGGGAAAGGCGCCGCCGTCGCCGGATGTGACGATGCGGTCGCCGGGCGCGGGCACGGCGCCGGGCGGCAGGAAGAGCAGCCTCGGTTCGTTCGAATTGTCGCCAGCGAGGATCGCCTTGTGCCGGTTAGTTTCGAGCAGCACGGGGATGCGCGAGTTGATGTCGGTGAGCAGCAGCACGCGCGCCGAACGGTTGCCGACTTCGGTCACGCGACCCGCGAGCCCGTCGCCCGTCAGCGCCGCCTGGCCCTTGGCGATGCCGTCCCGCGCGCCGGCGGCGATCAGCACCTCGCGCACGAAGGCGCCGGCACTGCTGCCGATCACGCGTGCCGTCACGTAACGGGTCCGCGGATCGGGGGCCATCGCGAGCATGGTGCGCAGCGCCCGGTTTTCGGCCTCGAGCCGCCTTGCGACCGACTGCCATTGCAGGAGCGCCTCGCGTTCGGCCAGCAACTCGGCGTTCTGCCGGCGTAACGCGAATAGACTTTTTACGTTCTCGACGCCGCTTTCGAACGCCGCCACCGGCCGTTCGACCGCCGTCATGATGGGGGCCAGCGCATCGGTCACGCCGGTCCGCAGGCGCTCGACCAAGCCCGCGTCGGTCTTGCCCAGCAGCATCAGCGCGAAGGCGCCGCCGACCAGCAAAACGTAGGTAAATCGGTGCGCCCAGGCGCGGACCGGCGATGCGATCCGCATGATCGGCCGTGGGTTGCGCGCCATCGTCCCCCTCCGCGACGATCCGCTCGTCGGGTGGTCCGCATCGGGACCGGCAATGTTGCAGCGAACTTTACGCTGTTCGCGGTAGCGCCCGGCGCCGGTGCGGCAAATCGCAAGCCCGCGTCGGCGTCAGGAAAAATGTAACGGAATCAATAGGTAGAGATCAACACGTTCTTGAGAGTCTTCATCTCTTCCAGGCAGCGGCCGGTGCCGAGCGCGACGCAGGTGAGCGGATCGTCGGCGATCGAGACCGGCAGACCGGTCGAGTGCCGCAGCACGTAGTCGAGATTGCCGAGCAGCGCGCCGCCGCCGGTCAGCACGATGCCCTTGTCGACGATGTCGGCGGCGAGTTCGGGCGCGGTGTGCTCGAGCGCAACCTTCACCGCTTCGATGATCGCGCCGACGGGCTCCGCGAGCGACTCGGCGATCTGCCGTTCGCTGATGACGAGTTCCTTTGGCACGCCGTTCATGAGATCGCGGCCCTTGATCTCCATGACGCGACCGTCGCCGTCTTCCGGCGGACAGGCCGAGCCGATTTCCTTCTTGATGCGCTCGGCCGAACCTTCGCCCACCAATAGGTTATGGTTGCGGCGGATATAGGCGATGATTGCCTCGTCCATCTTGTCGCCGCCGACGCGCACCGAGCGCGAATAGACGATGCCGCCAAGCGAGAGCACGGCGACTTCCGTCGTGCCGCCGCCGATATCGACCACCATCGATCCCGTCGGTTCGGTCACCGGCAGGCCCGCGCCGATCGCGGCGGCCATCGGCTCCTCGATCAGGAAAACCCGCCGCGCGCCGGCGCTTTCGGCCGATTCCTGGATGGCGCGGCGCTCGACCGCGGTCGAGCCCGACGGCACGCAGACGATGACCTGCGGCGAGGCGAAGCTGCGGCGGTTGTGAACCTTGCGGATGAAATGCTTGATCATTTCCTCCGCGACCTCGAAATCGGCGATGACGCCGTCGCGCAGCGGGCGAATCGCGGTGATGTTCCCCGGCGTGCGGCCGAGCATCATCTTGGCCTCGTCGCCGACCGCGAGAACGTGCTTCTTGCCCTTGACCTCGGCAATCGCGACGACCGAGGGCTCGTTCAGCACGATCCCCCGGCCCTTCACGTAAACCAGCGTGTTCGCCGTGCCGAGATCGATCGCCATGTCGGCCGACAACATGCCCATGATCCTGCCGAGCATCTGTTCCTATCCTCTCTGATGCCTGGTCAGGCCATAGACGCGGACCGTGGCGAATTTCAGGCGAAGCGAAGCGAACGTCATGCGGTAAGCGCGGCGGGTGCCGTCTTCTGCCGCTTCACCAGCAGCTTGTTGAGCGCGTGCAGGTAGGCCTTGCAGGACGCGACGAGCGTGTCGGTATCGGCACCCTGCCCGTTCACCGTCTTGCCGCCCTCCTCGAGGCGGACCATCACCTCGGCCTGCGCGTCGGTACCCTCGGTCACGGCCTGGATATGGAACAGCACGAGCCTGGCGTCGTGCGGGAAGCCCATCTTGATTGCCTTGAAGATCGCATCGACCGGGCCGTCGCCGGTCGCGGTATTGGTGCTCCGCACCCCGTCGATCTCGAGCTCCAGCTCGGCGCGCTGCGGACCCCTGGTGCCGGCGACGACCTGAAGGCCGACGAACCGGATCCGGTCGTTGCCGCGGGCGATCTCGTCGTCGACGAGCGCGATGATGTCCTCGTCGAAGACTTCCTTCTTCTTGTCGGCCAGGTCCTTGAAGCGCTGGAAGGCGTCGTTGAGTGCGTTGTCGCCCAGATCGAAGCCCAGCTCCTTCAGCTTGGTCCGGAACGCATGCCGGCCCGAATGCTTTCCCATGACCAGGGTCGAGCGCGTCAGCCCGACCGATTCGGGGGTCATGATCTCGTAGGTGCCGGCGTGCTTCAGCATTCCGTCCTGGTGAATGCCGCTCTCGTGCGCGAAGGCATTGGCGCCGACGATCGCCTTGTTCGGCTGCACCACGAAGCCGGTGATGGCCGAGACCAGGCGCGAGGCCTTGGTGATGACCTCGCTGTTGATGCGCGTGTGGTACGGCATCCGGTCCGGGCGCGTCCTGAGCGCCATGACGATTTCTTCGAGCGCGGCGTTGCCGGCCCGCTCGCCGAGCCCGTTGATCGTGCATTCGACCTGGCGGGCGCCGGCACCGACCGCCGCCAGCGAATTGGCGACCGCGAGGCCGAGATCGTTGTGGCAATGGACCGAGATGCGCGCCTTGTCGATATTCGGCACGCGGTTCATCAGCATGGCGATGAGCGCGGCGAACTCCGATGGGACCGCATAGCCGACCGTGTCGGGGATGTTGATGGTCGAGGCGCCGGCGCGGATCGCCGATTCGACGCAGCGGCAGAGGAAGTCCGGCTCGCTGCGGGAACCGTCCTCCGGCGACCATTCGACGTCCTCGCACAGATTGCGCGCGTAAGTGACGCTGTCGACGATCGCCTGGTGCACGGCCTCCGGCTCCATCTGCAGCTTGAACTTCATGTGCAGCGGGCTGGTCGAAAGGAACGTGTGGATGCGCGGCCGCCTGGCGCCCTGCAACGCTTCCCAGGCGCGATCGATGTCCTTGCGGGCGGCGCGCGCGAGGCCGGCGACCTGGCTCTGCTTCACCTGCCCGGCGATCGTCTTCACCGCTTCGAAATCGCCGTTGGAGGCGATCGGGAAACCGGCTTCGATCACGTCGACGCCGAGCTCTTCCAGGACGGAAGCGATGCGCTGTTTTTCGTCGAGCGTCATCGATGCGCCCGGCGATTGCTCACCATCGCGCATGGTGGTGTCGAAGATGATGACGCGGTCTTTGTCGGTCCTGTCGGTCATTGGTCTAACCCTTTGCGAATTCCGGTTGATTCAGGCTCTGCGGGCGAACCCCTGAACGCCGGTCGCGACGGGACGCGACGGCGGTGCGCTCAGGGGCGGATAAGTCGCAGCGCCCCACCGGAAGCGAGGGTGAGTCCACGCGCAGCCAGCGCCGCCTCGGCGGCGGCGATGCTCGTCAAACCGTTGATCTTGCAGCGCAATCTCATCGATCGACCTGGCGCGGTACCCGGACCATGTTGTCCGCGCGTTTTGTACCCTGTTGCAGTCGGGCGACACAAGTACCTTGTAAAGCGCGACTTTCCGGCATCGGACGGGTAACGGGCGGCGACCGGGCAAGCGGCTGCATCGTCCGGCAGCCACCATATTCCCGCCCTTTTCCAAGGCAAAATCGGGCACCGGCCGGTTCGAATCGCAAGTCGGGTGCATGCGACGTCCGACGGCGAGACGGTTTCGGGGGAAATCCCATCATGCGAGGGCGTTCGGGACGCAAACTCTGGCCGGCGGCGCTGGGATTGCTGGTGGCCGCCGGCCTGCTGCTCTGGCTGACCGGGATTGCCGCCCATGCCTGGCGGGCGGGTGCGCTGTTCGCCGACATCGCGCGCGGTCACACGAACGCCGCCGTCGAACGGTTGCCGCACCCGCTCGTCCGCACCGCCGACGGCGGCGCGCTGAGTTCGAATCCCGACGATGCGACATCGGGGGCCGCGATCTATCCCGCCGATCTCTACCTGCCGCCGGAATTCACCGTCGACGATTACTCGAACGCGGCCGGCATGGTGCTGGTGCCGGGTGCGAGCCCGGGCGGCAAGGACGAGAAGCTGTTGATCGCCTTCGCCGAAAGTCTCGCCGCCGCCGGCTATGTCGTGCTGGTGCCCGACCTGCCCGGCCTGCGCAACCAGCAGGTGAGCCCGTCGCATGCCGACGATATCGCCGATGCGGCGAATTATCTTTCGGAACGACTTGGCGGTCGCAAGGTCGCCGTCGCCGCGATTTCGTACGCGGTCGGGCCCGCCGTACTGGCGGCGACCTTGCCGGAGGGTGCCCGTTCGATTGCGCTGATCCTCGGTATCGGCGGCTATTACGACGCGACGGCGACCACGATCTACATCACCACCGGCAACATCCGCGACGCGGACGGTTCCTGGCAGGTGCGCACGCCCAACGAATACGGCAAATGGGTGTTTGTCTGGAGCAATCTCGGCCGCATCGCGAACCCGACCGATCGCGCGCTGCTCGACGCGCTGGTGCGCCGCAAGTTCGACGATCCCGAGGCGACCGTCGACGATCTGGTGGGCGCGCTCGGGCCCGAAGGCAACGCGGTCTGGCAGCTGCTCGCGAATGCCGACCCCGAGCGCGTGCCGGCGCTGATCGGCATGCTGCCGCCGCGGATCCGCGAGGCGCTCGACAGGCTCGACCTGGCGCGACGCGATCTCTCGGCGCTGCCGGCCGAACTGCTGCTGGTGCATGGCGCCGACGATCCGATCCTGCCGCCCGAAGGCAGCATCGCGCTCGCCGCCGCCGTGCCGCACAGCGAACTCTTTCTGATCGACAGCCTGACGCATGTCGACCTCTCGCTGCGCTCGCTCGACGATGGCTGGGCGATCTATCGCGCCTGCTGGTCGCTGATCGGCTGGCGCGACCGGCTGGCGGCCGGCGAAATCTGACCGGCGCTACGGGAAGAAGGCGGGCGCGGCGCGCTTGATCGACCGCTCGGCCTGGTCGATCTGCGCCAGAGGTGCGAGACCCGGCACCGGACCGAAAGCGCGCGCCAGGTCGAACATCTGCCAGGCCTCGGCCGGCCGCAGGGCACGCCAAAGGTGCTGACCCAGATCGTTGTAGGCGGACCCGACATAAGGATTGCTGTCGATGTAGCCGACCAGGAGCTGCTCGGGCCCGGGCTCGCCGGCTTCCGGCTCGATCCGGTTGACCGACATGATGTTGGCTATCAGCAGGTCGATCACTGCCGGATTCATGAGCGTGCTGCGATCGAAGCTGCGCAGGGTCGCGATCGCGGCATCGGGGTCGCCGCCGCGCTGATCCTGCTCGAGCGCCGCGCGGTAGGCGACGACATCGGGATCGGCGAGCATCGTTGCCTCGCTCGCGGTGGCATCGAAGCAGATCGCCGAATCCTCGCAGAGCGCTTCGGGCCCGTATTGCAGCAGTCGTTCGAACTGGACGAGTTGCACCGCGAGCCACCGTCCCTGCCCTGCCGCCGTTATCGCCGCGGCTTGGTAGTCGCGGTCGCGGCGGAACCGATCGTCGGGCGCAGCGACGAGGCTGCGCACCTGGGCCAGGAGCGGCGCCAGCGCGGGCGGCAATCCGCCCGAATCAGGCTGCGCGCCCGCCGGCAGCGGATAAGGGGCGATGCGCTCTTCGATCTCGCGCAGCTCGATCGCGCCCGTGCGTGCCGCGCCATCGAACCCGTAGACGACATAGTTGAGTTCGGCCAGGATGACATTGCGAGCGGCGACATCGGCCAAGATTGCCGGATGCAGCCGCGACAGCCGCCGCAGCACGATGTCGAGCCCGTGCGCCGCTTCCGGCGGAATCTCGTGCTCGGCGGCAACGATGGTCGCCACGACCGCGCCGCCATAAACATAGCGCGTGGTGCCGTCGGCCTCGTCGGTGACCGTGATGGCGGGCGCGCCGTCGGGCGGCCCCATGACGCCGAGATCGCTCTCGATCCAGAACCGGTCAACCACCGTGGGCGGCAATCCGGCGGCGGCGCTCTCCTGCTGCAGCATCTGCGCGAGCGGCGCGATCACCTTGAGCCGGTTCTGCAGCTCGCCCAGCACCGCCGCCGGCACCATGTAGAAGGATGCGCTGCCGAAACTGTCGCGCACCCGATCGAACTCCAGCACGCGCTCGACCGTGAAATCGTAGATTGTCGTGCGCGCCGGCGTTTCGACATAGGCGTAAGTATCGGCAAGCCCGATCACGAACGCATCGCCGAGCGCGGCGTCGAAATCGGTCGCGTCGTAATGCAGCCGCCATTCCCGGCTTTCGGCGGGATGCACTGCGACATAGTCGGCGGCGAGCCAGTGCGGCCCGGCGCGCTCGGCGGCCGACGCGCCCGTGCAGACGGCGACGAGCGCAGCGGCCAGTGCCGCGATCGTATGGCGGATGCGCGGACCGCTCATCGGGCTGAAAGGCCGGCGACGGGCTAGTTCCTGGTCTTGTCGACCAGCTTGTTCTTGGCGATCCAGGGCATCATCGCGCGCAGCTTCGCCCCGACCTCCTCGATCGGATGCTCGGCGGCGCGGCGGCGCATCGCCTTGAACGATGGCTGGCCGGCCTTGCATTCCTGCACCCAGTCGCGCGCGAACCGCCCCGACTGCACGTCGGCGAGGATGCGCTTCATTTCGGCCCTGGTCTCATCGGTGACGAGGCGCGGCCCGCGCGTGTAATCGCCATACTCGGCCGTGTTCGAGATCGAGTAGCGCATGTTGGCGATGCCGCCCTCGTAGATCAGGTCGACGATCAGCTTCACTTCGTGCAGGCACTCGAAATAGGCCATCTCGGGCGAATAGCCCGCTTCGACCAGCGTCTCGTAGCCGGCCTGGATCAGCGCCGTCAGGCCGCCGCACAGCACGACCTGCTCGCCGAACAGGTCGGTCTCGCATTCCTCGCGGAACGTCGTCTCGATGATGCCGGAGCGGCCGCCGCCGATCGCGCTGGCATAGGAGAGCGCGATTTCGAGCGCATTGCCGCTGGCATTCTGCTCGACCGCAACCAGGCAGGGCACGCCGCCGCCCTTCACGTACTCCGAGCGGACGGTGTGGCCGGGACCCTTCGGCGCGATCATGAAGACGTCGAGGTCCGGCCGCGGCTCGATCAGCCGGAAATGGATGTTGAGCCCGTGCGCGAACGCCAGCGCCGCACCCTGCTTCATGTTGGGCGCGAGATCGTCGTGGTAGATATCGGCCTGCATTTCGTCGGGCGCCAGGATCATCATGACATCGGCCCAATGCGCCGCTTCGGCGGGCGTCATGACCTTGAGACCGGCGGCCTCCGCCTTCTTGCCGCTCGCCGAGCCCTTGCGAAGTGCTACGCGCACATCGGCGCAGCCGCTGTCCTTGAGGTTGAGCGCATGGGCGTGACCCTGGCTGCCATAACCGACGACCGCGATCTTCTTGGTCTTGATCAGGTTCACATCGGCGTCGCGATCGTAATAGACACGCATGGTTCGTTCCCTTGCTGGAGGATTCAGATGGCTTCGGGGCCGCGCGAGATGGCGACGACGCCGGTCCGGCTGACGTCGACGAGGCCCAGAGGCTGCATGAGGCTGATGAAGGCGTTGAGCTTCTCGCTCGAGCCGGTCATTTCGAAGACGAAGCTTTCGATCGTGGCATCGACCACGCGGGCGCGGAAAATATCGGCGATGCGCAGCGATTCGACGCGCTTCTCGCCGGTGCCCGACACCTTGACCAGCGCCAGCTCGCGCTCGAGATGCGGGCCCTCGACCGTCAGGTCGGAGACGCGATGCACCGGCACCAGCCGGTCGAGCTGCGCCTTGATCTGCTCGATGATCATCTCGGTGCCGCTGGTGACGATGGTGATGCGCGAGAGATGCCGCTGCGCGTCGATCTCGGCCACCGTCAGGCTTTCGATGTTGTAGCCGCGGCCGGAGAACAGGCCGACGACGCGGGCGAGAATGCCCGGCTCGTTGTCGACCGTCACCGAAATCGTGTGCCGCCTGATGGTCTGCTTGTCGGTCACCGGATAGCTCCCGTCGCATGCCGCTTCGCCGCTTCGGCGCGCCATGGCGCGCCGCGCCGGCTTAAACCAGCACCATCCCCTCTTCCGAGACCGGCTTCGCCGCCTTGTCGTCGGGCCCCAGCAGCATCTCGTTGTGCGGCGAACCCGACGGGATCATCGGGAAGCAGTTCTCGGTCTGATCGACCATGCAGTCGACGATCACCGGGCCGGGCGTCTCGATCATCGTCTTGATGATGCCGTCGAGCTCGGACGGTTTTTCGGCGCGCAGGCCGGTCGCGCCGAACGCCTCGGCGAGCTTTACGAAATCCGGCAGCGAGGCCGTATAGCTCTCGGAATAGCGGCCGCCATGCAGCAGCTCCTGCCACTGGCGCACCATACCCATCCACTGGTTGTTCAGGATGAAGATCTTGACGGGCACCTTGTACTGCGCGGCGGTCGACATTTCCTGGATGTTCATCAGGATCGAGGCTTCGCCGGCGACGTCGATCACCAGCGCGTCGGGGTGCGCGATCTGCACGCCGATCGCGGCCGGCAGGCCGTAACCCATCGTGCCGAGCCCGCCCGAGGTCATCCAGTGGCGCGGCTTCTCGAAATGGATGTGCTGGGCTGCCCACATCTGGTGTTGGCCGACCTCGGTCGTGATGTAGAAATCGCGATCCTTGATCGCAGCGTACAAACGCTGCAGCGCATGCTGCGGCTTGATGATGCTGTCGGAGTTCTTGAAGCTCAGCGACTTGCGCGCGCGCCAGCCCTCGATCTGGTCCCACCAGGCGGCGAGCGCCTTCTTCTCCGGACGCGCCTGTCGCGCCTTCCAGAGCCGGATCATATCCTCGAGCACATGCGCGATATCACCGACGATCGGCACGTCGACCGCGACGTTCTTGTTGATCGAGCTCGGATCGATGTCGATATGGATCTTCTTCGAGCCGGGCGAGAAGGCGGCGAGCTTGCCCGTCACGCGGTCGTCGAAGCGCGCGCCGATATTCACCATCACGTCGCAGCCGTGCATCGCGAGGTTGGCTTCGTAGGTGCCGTGCATGCCCAGCATGCCGAGGAAATGCGGATCGGAGGCCGGGAACGCGCCCAGCCCCATCAGCGTCAGCGTGACCGGGAACCCGGTCATGCGCGCGAACTCGGTCAGAAGCTGCGAGGCCTTGGTGCCGGAATTGATCACGCCGCCGCCGCAATAGAGGATCGGCCGCTTGGCGTGCGCCATCAGGTCGATCGCCTGCTCGATCTTCGCGGTGTCGCCCTTGAGGCGCGGGTTGTAGCTGCGATGCTTGACGCTCGCGCCGTTCCTGTAGGTCGTCCTGGCCTGCAGGATGTCCTTCGGCAGGTCGACCACCACCGGGCCGGGCCGGCCGCTGCGCGCGACATAGAACGCCTCGTGCACCACGCGCGAGACGTCCTCGATCCGCTTCACCAGGTAATTGTGCTTGGTGCAGGGCCGGGTGATGCCGGTCGTATCGGCTTCCTGGAAGGCGTCGTTGCCGATCAGGTGCGTCGGCACCTGTCCGGTCAGGCAGACGACCGGCACACTGTCCATCAACGCGTCGGTCAGGCCGGTGACGGCGTTGGTCGCACCGGGGCCGGAGGTGACGAGGACGACGCCGACCTTGCCGGTCGAACGCGCATAGCCCTCCGCCGCATGCACGGCCGCCTGCTCGTGGCGGACGAGGATGTGGCGCAGCGCGTTCATCTGGAACAGCTCGTCGTAGATCGGCAGCACGGCGCCGCCGGGATAGCCGAACACCACCTCGACGCCCTGGTCGACCAGGGCGCGCAGCACGCAGGCCGCACCGGTGATCTGATCGGTCGCCATCGTTCCGTTCCTCGTTCTGACCGCAGGGTCCGCGGCGGACCGGGTCCGTCCGACCGCCCCGGAGCGGATCGCGATCGGGCGGAAGCGCCTGCACTTACGTCTGATCGTGCGAATCCGCCCTACCCGTCAATGGTTAGAGCGAATTCGCACGTTCTTGCGGAATCGCCGGCGATTCCGCAAGAACGCGATTTGCTCCAGGGTCGCGGCAAAAGCCTCGAAAATCCAGCGTTCGCGCCTCTTCGCTGCGCTGCAACAGAAGCGCGAGCGGTGGAAGCTAGTGGCTCGTCATCGGCCGGTCAACAGGAAACTGCGAATTTTCGTGCAGGTATCTTGAAAGATTCTTTCCGAAAATTGCGCGTAGCCCGGACCCGCCGGGAGACGTTCCGCCCCGGCGAGCTGGTGGCGGAACCAAGTCTGCTGCCGCTTGGCATACTGCATGGTTGCCGTTTCCGCGCGTTCGACGGCGGTCGCGAAATCGATCTCGCCGGCGAGATGTGCGGCGAGCGCCGGCACGCCGAGCGCCTTCATGACCGGAGCGTTGGCCGGCTGGCCGAGCGCGCGCAGCGCCCGCACCTCGTCGAGCGCGCCGGCCGAAAGCATGGCGCGGAACCGTCCGGCGCAGGCCTGCCGCAACGCCGCGCGCGGCGGATCGAGCACGAACGCCAGCGACGCGAAGGACGGCGGCGTATCGGCCCGGTCGCGCTGCCAGGCGCCGATCGGCCGGCCGGTCGCCTCCAGCACCTCGAGCGCGCGGGCGATGCGCTGGCGGTCGTTGGGCGACAGTCTTGCAGCACCGTCGGGATCGCGCCGTGCCAGCGCGGCGTGCAGCGCCGCCGGCCCTTCCGCCGCCATCCGGTCGGCGATCGCGGCGCGCACCGTCTCCGGCACGGGCGGGATCGGCGCCAGCCCGTCGAGCAGCGTGCGTATGTAAAGGCCGGCGCCGCCGACGATGATCGGCAACCGGTTGCGCGCATGGATGCCGGCGATCGCCTCGAGCGCCAGCTCGCGCCAGCGCCCGGCCGAGCAGCGTTCTGCCGCCGGCAGCACGCCATAGAGATGATGCGGAACCGCGGCGAGATCGGCAGCACCCGGCCGCGCGGTCAGGATCGCAAGCTCGCGATAGACCTGGATCGCATCGGCGTTGACGATCTCGGCCCCGCCGCGATCGCCGAGCGATTGCGCAATGTCGAGGGCGAGCCGCGACTTGCCGCTCGCGGTCGGGCCGGCGAGGACGAGGAGCGGCTGCCTGGCGGTCATGACCGGCAACAGGGGTGCAGCAAGACCGCCTCACCCTGCGCCTGTCGAAGGACCAGGCCGACCGCAGATCCCTCATGTTTCGACAGGCTCACCACCATGAGGACATGACGCAGTGGTGCGGCGGCCGCGTCAGCTCTGGTCGATGCGCAGCGCCACCCAGCGCGCGTCGCCGCGCCGTTCGATCAGCAGGGTGACGACGCGCTGGCCATTGTCACGCGCCTCCTGCACCCGCGTGTCGACATCGGCCGGCGATACGACCGGCTTCTGATCGACGTCGATGATCACGTCGCCGGGCATCAGCCCCTTCTCGGCGGCCGAGCTGTTGGCGTCCACCTCGGTGATGACGACACCCGTCACCTCCTCGCCGATCTCGAAGGCCTGGCGGATCTCCGGCGTCAGCGACGCCACCGACAGGCCGATCAGCGGCACGTCACCCTGTTCGGGCAGGGTCGGCGCGTCGGGCTCAGCCGCCGCGGCCACTTCCTGCTCGTCGAGCTCGCCGACTTCGAGGTTGACGGTTTTCTCGCCCCGGTCGCGCCAGAGCACCACCTCGACGGACTTGCCGATCGGCGTCTCGGCAACGATGCGCGGCAGTTGCCGCATGTCGTTTACGCTCTTGCCGTCGAAGGTCAGAATCACGTCGCCGGCGACGATACCGGCCAGCTCTGCCGGTCCGCCCGGCGAGACGTTGGCAACCAGCGCGCCGGTCGTCGTATCGAGGCCGCGGCCTTCGGCCAGCTCGGCGTCGACCGACTGGATGCGCACGCCGATCCAGCCGCGGCGCGTGTAACCGAACTCGCGCAACTGGTCGATGACGACGCGCGCCTGGTTCGACGGAATCGCGAAACCGATGCCGATACTGCCGCCTGACGGCGAGAAGATCGCGGTGTTGACGCCGATGACGCCGCCTTCCATGTCGAACATCGGGCCGCCGGAATTGCCGCGGTTGATCGACGCATCCGTCTGGATGAAATCGTCGTACGGACCGGCATTGATGTCGCGCTGGCGGGCCGAGACGATGCCCGCCGTCACCGAACCGCCCAGCCCGAACGGGTTGCCGATCGCGATCACCCAGTCGCCGATCCGCACCGCGTCGGAATCGCCCCAGGACACGTAGGGCAGTTGCACCGCCGCATCGACCTTGATCAGGGCGAGGTCGGTCTTTTCGTCGCTGCCGATCAACTCGGCGGAGAGTTCGGTGCCGTCCTGCAGGCGCACCGTCACTTCTGTCGCACCCCGGATCACGTGGTTGTTGGTGACGATGTAGCCGTCGGGGTCGATCACGAACCCGGAACCGAGCGAGGTCTCCTGCTGCGGACCCTCCGGCCGGTTGCGCTCGAAGAATTCCTTGAAGAACTCGTCGAGCTGCGGATCGCCGGTCAGGCTCTGTTCGCTCACATTGGCGGTCGAGGCGATGTTGACGACCGCCGGCAGCAGCTTCTCGGCGAGGTCGGCGAAACTTTCGGGGGCGCCGCGCGCGGTTGCGGGCAGGGGCGCCGCAAGCGCAGTCGCCGCGATCAGGGCCAGGGCGACGATGCGGCCGCACCAGGCATGCCGCGAACCGGTATCGAACTGCGTCACGGTCGTCACTTCCTCCATCGGGCGCCGGCGCCGATCCCGGCGCGCAAACTCCATCGGGACATCGAAGATAGGCGATTTCGTGGCGTGCTGGCGACCCGCTTGAAATACCGGCGATCTTCAGTGCCGGACCAGCCAGACCACCAGCAGCCCCGCCAGCGCCACGGCGATCCCACCCCAGCGCAACCGCTCGCCGGACAGCTGCAGCAACAGAACCGTCATTTCGACCAGCCGCCTCGGGAGCAGCGCCATCAGCACGCCCTCGATCACGAGCACGAGGCCGAATGCGGTTCCGAGATCGCTCCAGTCCAACCGTCAGGCACCGTCACGGTGTCGGCGGCGGCAGCTCGCCGAAGAAGCGAAAGAAGTCCCCGGCCGGCGGCCCGACATAGGTCGTGGTGTCGCCGGAGAGGCCGATTTCCATCGCCTGCAGCGAGCGGTAGAGATCGAAGAACTCGGGATCGCGGCCGTAGGCGTCGTTGTAAATGCGCGTCGCTTCGGCATCGCCCTCGCCGCGCAGGATTTCGGCCTCTCGATGCGCATTGGCAACGATAATCACCTGCTGCTTGTCGGCTTCGGCGCGCAGAGCCTGGGCGTCGCGCTGGCCGGAGGCCCGGATGCCGGCCGCTTCCTGCTGGCGCTGAGTACGCATGCGGTCGAACACCGCTTTGCTGTTCTCGGTCGGCAGATCGACGCGCTTCATGCGGACGTCGATAACATCGATGCCGTATTGTCGGGTCCGCTGGGCCACTTCGGCAGTGATCTGGCGCATCAGGTCGGCACGTTCCGCCGTCATCACACGGGACATCTCGACGCTCGCCAGAATGCCCAGCAGCGATTCCCGCATGATATTGCTCAGTTGACTCGTCAGCGCCTCTTCCGTACGGATCGATTGATAGAATCGCAGCGGATCGACAATTCGGAATTTCCCGTACATGTCGACGACGATCTTCTTCTGATCGAGATCGAGGGCTTCTTGCTGTGCTACATTGATGTTCAGCACCCGCTTGTCGTAGTGCACGACCGACTGCAGGAACGGGATCTTTATGTAGAGGCCTGGTTCACGGATCTCGCGTTGAAGCTGACCGAACTGCAGTACCAGTGCCTGTTCGACCTGATTGACGGTGAAGAGCGACGAGAAAAGCGTGATGACGGCAATCACGCCCGCCACGATGACTCCGAACAAAAGTTGCGACTTGTTCATTGCGTCGTCCCCAGCGAATCGGTCGGCACCGGCGGAGACGCGGGCGCAAGCTGTCGTCCCTGAATGAGCTGATCGAGCGGAAGATAGGGAATCGTGCCGGCGCCACCCGAGTTATCGACAAGAACCTTGTTCATGCTGCGCAGAATGCGCTCCATCGTTTCCAGATAGAGCCGCCGCGCCGTCACGCCGGGGTTCGCCTTGTACTGGTCGTAGACCGAAATGAAGCGTTGCGCGTTGCCGGTGGCAAGCGCGATGGTCTGCTCTCTGTAGCCTTCGGCGGCGCGGGTGATCTGTTGCGCTTCGCCTTCGGCCCGCTGGGTGATCTGGTTGAAGTAGAGCTGCGCGTCGTTGATATACCGCTGCTGATCGGCCTTTGCCGCTTGCACGTCGCGAAACGCGTCGACCACTTCCTGCGGCGCGTCGACCCGGTTTACCGCCACGTTCTCGACCAGGATGCCGGCCTCGTAGTTATTCAGGATTTGCTGAATGAGTGCACCGGCGCGCCTGCCGACCTCGACGCGATCCGCCGTCAGCATTCGCTCGAAGTTCGACTGCCCGACGATCTCGCGCATCGCGGCCTCGGCAGCGCTCTTTACGGTCGCTTCCTGGTCACGAACGTTGAACACGAACTTGCCAGCGTCATTGATCTTCCAAATCACCACGAACTGGATGTCGATGATGTTCTCGTCGCCGGTGAGCATCAGGCTTTCTTCTTCGACCGCGCGGGTGGTCGTTTCGCCTACCATGGCGAGGCCGATTTGGGTCGCGTTTCGCTGCTCGACGTTCGGCGTCTCGACCGATCCGATCGGCGTGGGATAGTTCCAGTTCAGACCGGGTTGCGTCGCCACGCCGTTCCAGCGGCCGAACACCATTTCGATGCCCTGCTCGCCGGCATCGACGCGATAGAACCCGGTTGCAAGCCAGATCAGAACGAACGCCACCAGGATGATGATCAGGCCGCGCCCGCCGCCGCCGCCCGGCAGGATGCTTTTCAGCCGATCCTGCGTCCGTCGGACCATATCCTCTATATCGGGCTGCCGCGGACCGCCGCCGGAGGGACCGCGGCCCCAAGGGCCCTGTCCGCCGCCACCGCCGCCGCTGCCCCCGCCCCAGGGGCCGCCCTGATTCTGCCAAGGCATCTCTGCTGTAACCTCGTTCCCTGTTCGCCGCGCCCGTTATTGCTGCCCCGGGTCGCGCTTGGATTTCCGCCGGCCCGCGCCTTATATGACAGCGGGATAGCTGCCGCAACTGACGCGGCGCTCCGCAAGATGTTGGCGCACAACGGGAGTTTTCAAGCATGGCATCGCCGATTGCGGCCCCGACCGAAGCCGACATTCGCACGGCTCTCGCCGCGATTCCGGCGCCCGACGGCAGCGGCGACATCGTCGGCCGCGGCATGGTGAGCGGGTTGGTGGTGCGCGACGGTCATGTCGGCTTCGCCATCGAGGTCGATCCGGCGAAAGGCGCGGCGCTCGAGCCGCTGCGCAAGCAGGCGGAAAAACTCGTCGAAGCGTTGCCCGGCGTGCTCTCGGTGACGGCCGTGCTGACCGCCCACAAAGGCGCCGCCCCGCAGGCGCCGCGCCCGGTCGCGGCGCCGGAACGCGGCGCCCGCGCGCACGGTCATGGGCACGGGCACGGCCGGCCTGCGCAGGGCCAGGCGCCGGGCGCGAAGCTGCAGGTGCCTGGCGTCAGGCACATCGTCGCCGTCGCCAGCGGCAAGGGCGGCGTCGGCAAATCGACGACGGCCGTCAATCTCGCGCTCGGTCTCGCTTCGCTCGGCCTGCGCGTCGGACTGCTCGATGCGGACATCTACGGACCCTCGATCCCACGCATGCTCGGGATTCGCGGACGGCCGCAATCGCCCGACGGGCAGAAGCTGCTGCCGCTCGAGAATCACGGCATCGTCTGCATGTCGATCGGTTTTCTCGTTCCGGAAGACACACCGACGATCTGGCGCGGACCGATGGTGATGAGCGCGATCACGCAGATGCTGCGCGACGTCGAATGGGGCGCGCTCGATATCATGGTCGTCGACCTGCCGCCCGGAACCGGCGATGCGCAGCTCACCATGTCGCAGAACGTGCCGCTCTCCGGCGCGGTCATCGTCTCGACGCCGCAGGACATCGCACTGCTCGATGCGCGCAAGGGGCTCAACATGTTCCGCAAGGTCGACGTGCCGGTCTTCGGCATCGTCGAGAACATGAGCTACTTCGTCTGCCCGCATTGCGGCGGGCGCTCCGAGATATTCAGCCACGGCGGCGCGCGCGCCGAGGCCGAGAAGCTCGGCACCGACTTCCTCGGCGAGGTGCCGCTGCATATCGCGATTCGCGAAACCTCCGATGCCGGCACGCCGATCACCGTCGCGGCGCCCGACAGCGAACACGCGAAAATCTACAAGGCGATCGCTTCCCGGGTCTGGCAGAAGATCGAGGAAACCGCCGGCGCCAGCGCCGCCCGCGCGCCGCGCATCGTCATCCAGTAAAATTGCGGCGCCCCGATCGGTCACGGCACCCGCATTGCCGGTCAGCGTCCGCCGGTGGTAACCTCGTAGCGTCGGCCCGAACCAATCAGGCGGCCTTGGCTGCAGGTTCCGATGCGCGATCCCGTCGCCTTTCGCGGCTGGCCCTTCGACAAGGTGCCACCGGGCTTTCGACTGCCCTGCCGTGCAGCACAATGGGGTGACGGTCGGCTCGCCGTCAGGACGGCGAGCGCCACGCCAGCCTATTCCCTGTTCAACGACAATGCCGGCGGGCTTGCACCGGACGGCAATGGCGGCGTCTTCGCGCTCGCGCTGATCGATGCGCAACTGCTCTTGATCCAGGGGCCGGTCGCGCTACAGCCGATCGCAGGAACCGGACTCAAGGGCCCGGTCCGATATTTCGATTTGCCGATCGGCTGGGTCGGCGTCATCGGCCAATGGGCCGAAGCGGCGGTCGTGCCGTCGGCGCCGGGCAGCTGCATCATGGTCTGGACCAACTTGCCGGCGGGCACGCGGTCGATCGTCGCACAACGTTTCGATGCGATGGCGCAGCCGATGTGGGCCGCACCGTCGATCACCGTCTCCGAATCCTATGTCGGGGTGGTGCCGCCGCGCGGCCTGGTCGCCGAGCCTGATGGCGCCGATGGCGCTCTGTTGGCGGGCTGCTTCTACGACCCGATACCTGCAAATTTCTCGATTCGTGTGCAGCGCGTGAGCGCGACGGGTACCCCTTGGCCGTTTCTGTCACCGGCCGGCTTGCTCGAAGGATGCGTGCTGCCGCCGATTACGCTCACCGGCGCCCCCATGGTGCCCCACTGGTTGCAACTCGTCGGCGACGGCGGCGGCGGCGCCTTCGTCGTCTGGCCGGCGCTGCTTGCGAACGACAATTGCGACCTCAAGCTGCAGCGCGTGGATTCGGTCGGCGCCGTCAGCGGCGCGGTCGCGACGCTGGCGACCGACATTCCCTACGGCTGGCAGTCGCGGTTCAGGCTCCGGCGCGCGGTTCCAGACTCCGGCGGCGGTCTCTATCTCGCCTACACGACGAGCGTGCCGGCGACGCCGGCCGCGCCGCGCGGCGACGTGCTGCATTGCCTGCGCTATACCGCGGCCGGCGGCGTGCGCTGGCGGATCGATCTCGACCGCCTCGTTCATCCGCAGGCGTTTCATATCGCCGAAGACGGTGCCGGCGGCGCCCTCGTCACGTCTCTGGCCATCGGTACTTTTTCGCCCGATCTCAATCTGCGCCAAATCGACGACACGGGTGCGGAGCGATGGCGGATTGCGCCGCTGAAGCCCTCACTGCCGCCGGCGGCACCCCTGTTCAGCGGCGACCGATGGGCGCGTTTCGCACAGAGCGTTTCCGACGGTGCCGGCGGCGCGATCCTGGTCTTCCAGGACTGGCCGGACCCGACGCTCGGACCGCGGCTGCAGACGATCTGTTTCGATGCCAGGGGCGCGGCGCGCTCGGCGCAGCAACCGGTGACCGCGCGCCCGACCGGACAGGATCTGCCGCTGGTTGTTGCAGCGGGGCGCGACGGCGCCTTTGTCGGCTGGGCCGATGACGGCGATGCGGCCAACTCGGCGCTCGATCTCTGGGTGCAACGCATCGGCTGCTGCCCGCTCGAGCCCGAACCCGGCGGGATCGGACCCGGACCGCAACTCCCGTGCGAGATCCCGCCGCTCCCCGGATTGTCGCCGCATCAGTTCGCCGTCGATCTGCCGTGCGGCAACCGCGATCGTCAGTTCGGGATCATTCCGCTGCCGCGCCTCGGCGCCCTTGTGCCCGGTCTCGATCTGCCGCCCTCGTTCGCGCATCGCGCGGCGTCGAAACCGGACTGGGTACGCTTTCTCGTGACCGGCCTGCCGCGCGGCTACGGCGTGTCGATCGAAACCTGGAAAGGCAAGCGACTGGCCGAACCGCATGCAATCGACGATCGCGACGGTGCGCGCTTCGGTTGTTCGCTGACGTTCCGGCCGGGAGATGCGGCGGACATGGTGCTGGTCGTCAGCCATGACGGGCCGCCCGATCGCGCGGATCGCCCGCTGGCCGCGTTGACCGTCGAGTGGGGCATGGGCGATCCGCCAGCCCCGCCTGCTTTCGACAAAGAGCCCAGACGCTGAGCCTTCCGCGCAGCCGCTGACAGCGGCCCGGTCCCGGGCCTATGCTGCCGCCTGCGGCGCTGTCGGGGGACGCCCGCAGGGAGATCACGATGAAACGGCCTCTACTCGCCCTCGCCGGTGCGGCGGCGCTCGCCATCGCGAGCGGCTGCAGCCTCGAACGCGACAACACCACCTACCCCGAAGGCGAAGCCCACCGGATCCAGGATGTCGAAACATCCGTCGTCGTCGCCTACCAGCCGGTGATCGTGAAGGCGGAGAGGACCGGCACGGGTGCGATTTTCGGCGGCGCGGTCGGCGCGACCGGCGCCTGGGCCGCCGGCGGCAGCGATCCGATCATTGCGGGCGCGGCGCTGCTCGGCGTCGCGACCGGCTACCTGATCGAAGACCTCGTGACCTCCGAGCACGACGGCTACACCTACATCATGGAATGCGAGTATCGCTGCACCAGCGGACGCGGCGACGATGGCGGGCCGTGGGCGGTGACGGTCGCGCAGGAGGGCGATCCGTTCGAGATCGGCCAGCGCGTCTACGTGCTCGAGGACGTCCGGACCGGAATCATCCGGCTGATGCCGGTCGACGGCTGAGCCGGGCCGGCCGAACCGGACGGCGGCGCTCCGCGCCTCAGTACAGGTTCTCCTTGTAGTCCTGCTCGATCGACTCGTCGGCCGCTTCGAGGAACTCCTCATCGGAACATTTATTGTGCTCGACCTGCTCGAGGATCATGCGCGCGAGGCTCGGCATGGTCTTGCGGTCGACATGCTGCGCCGGATCCCAGAGCTTCGAACGCTTGAGCGCCTTGGCGCAGTGCAGGAACACCTCCTCGACCGTGACGCGGATCATCACCTTGGGCGCCCGGTTGTTGACGGTCGCCGCGGCCAGCAGCGCGGGTTCCCGCGTCAGCACCGCCTTGCCGTTGACGCGCAGCGTGTCGTCGAAGCCCGGCACGAAGAACAGCAGACCGACCGAGGGATTCTCGATGATGTTGGTCATCGTATCGAGCCGGTTGTTGCCGGGCCGATCGGGGATCGCGATCGTACGGTCGTCGAGGACCTGCACGAAGCCCGGCGCGTCGCCGCGCGGCGACACGTCGGCATTGCCCTTGGCATCGAAGGTTGCAATCGTCAGGAACGGTGACAGGCCGATGAACCGGCGCGCGTATTTGTCGATCGCCGCGATCGACTTGTCGACGGCGATCGGATCGACCTGGCCGATCATCTCGCGCAGTTCGGCTTCGCTGCGGATCCGGTGATCCGGGGCGCTATCGTCGGGCATGGCTGAATTCCCTTGGCTTTCGGTCGCGGCAGGGACCGGCCAAGATGATAGCCTGCGGGGACGAACGACGCCACCCGCCGCCGGCCGAGGCCGACCCGGTCCGGCGGGATCGTACGTCGACGTCGCGAGGGAGCGTCCATGAAGCTGAAACCGTCGCACGGGGCCGTGCTGGCCTTCACGCTCGCCTATGTCGTTGGCTTCGCCGTCTGGTTCCTGGCGATCGGCAATGTCGAATTCCTTTGGTACATCGCGACACTGCTGTTCTTCGTCGCCCTGATCGCGCTCACGATCGGCAAGACGAAGTTCCCGCCCTTCATTCTCTGGGCGCTCGCGGTCTGGGGCCTCGCCCACATGGCGGGCGGCGGCATCGAAGTCGGCGGCGGTGTGCTTTATGCGCTGACGCTGATTCCGGTCGTCGGCGACGGCGAACTGCAAATCCTCAAATACGACCAAATCGTCCATTTCTACGGGTTCGCGGTGACGGCCCTGGCGCTCTGGCACCTGCTGCGGACCAGCTTTCCCGCGCTGCGCGGCACGGCGACGATCTACTGTTTTGCGGCGCTCGGCAGCATGGGGCTCGGCTGTCTCAACGAGCTGATCGAGTTCGCCGCCGTGCTGGCGCTGCCGGATACCAATGTCGGCGGCTACTACAACACGGCGCTCGACCTCGCCTTCAACAGCGCGGGCGCGGTGGCGGCGATGCTGCTGGCCCGCCTCGCCGATGGCCGGGAGACGGTCGCCGCCCCCTGACCCGCGCCGGACAGCCCTGCACGTTTTCGCCGAGTGAATGACCGGCTAGTATCCCGTCCATCGTATCCAAACCCGCCGCCCGGCCAGCGGCATTCCCGGGGGTTCCATCGATGACCGAGACCCGGCGCCGCCGCGCACGGTTCCTGCTCTGTGCGCTCGTTGTGACAATTGTCGTCGCCTGCGATTCCAGGGATACGACCGCGGAAGACGCCGCGACCGGGGCCGCGGCCGACGAAGCTGTGGCGGAGGAAGCAGCCCTCGCGCCCGAGGCCGAGTCCGATTTCGGGCGCGCCGAAACCGAAGCCGCCATCATTGCCAACGCGTTGCAGCCCTGGACCGGCGATTTCGACGGGATGGTCGAGCGCGGCATGATTCGGGTCGCGATCCCTTACGGGTTCCTCACCTACTTCATCGACGGCGCCGACCAGAAAGGCATCACCTACGAGCTGGTCGAGCAGTTCGGCGTCTTCCTGAAGGAGCAGCAGGGCGTCAAGGGCGTGAGCATCGTGGTCATCCCCGCGCGGCGCGACGAGGTCTTCCAGATGCTGGTCGACGGGCGTGCCGATGTCGCCGCCGGCACGCTGACCGTCACCGACCAGCGCAACGAGATCGTCGATTTCACTGAGCCGATCCGGACCGACCTGCGCGAGGTGTTCGTGACCGGGCCCGGGACGCCGGCCGGCGCGACGCTCGACGATCTCGCCAAGCTTCCCATCCATATCCGGCGCTCGAGCAGCTTCTACGAGCATCTGACCGCGCTGAACAAGGAGCGCGAGACGGCCGGACTGCCAACCTTCGAGATCGTCGAGGTCGAGGAATATCTCAAGACCGAGGATCTGGTCGAAATGGTGCAGGCCGGATTGCTGCCCGCAACGGTCGCCGACGAACCCGTCGCGGAATTTCTGACGAACTTCTTCAGCGACATCGTCGTCCACACCGATCAGCCGCTCGGCGAGGGCTACTCGTTCGGCTGGGCCTATCGGAAAAGCAGCCCGCAACTGGCCGACGCGCTCGCGGCGTTTGCCCCGACGATCAAGAAAGGCTCGATGCTCGGCAACATGATCGTCAACAAATACGTGAAGGATACGGACTGGGCCGTGGTCGCCCTCGGTATCGAGCAGCAAGACCGATTGAAGCGGCTGGCGGAACTGTTTCGTCAATATGGCGAACGGTACGAGTTCGACTGGATCATGATGGCGGCGCAGGGCTACCAGGAATCCCGTCTCGACCAGAGCAAGACGAGTCCGGTCGGCGCGCTCGGGATCATGCAGCTGCTGCCGACCACCGCCGCCGATCCGAATGTCGGCATTCCCGACATCTCGACCGAAGAGAACAACATCCATGCCGGTATCAAGTACATGCGGTTCCTGCACGACCGCTATTTCGACGATCCGGCGCTGAGCGAACTCGACCAGGTGCTGTTCACCTTCGGCGCCTACAATGCCGGGCCCGGCAACGTGAACAAGGCGCGCAAGCTCGCCGCCCGGATGAGCCTCGATCCCAATGTCTGGTTCGACAATGTCGAGATCGCGATTGGCAAGGCGGTCAGCCGCGAGCCGGTCGTCTATGTCCGCAACATCTACAAGTACTATGTCGCGTTCCGCCTGGTGCACGAGTTGCGCCGGCAGGAACAGCAATAGCCGGCGCCGGACGACAGGAGGGATCGGCCATGCCGAAGGGTTACTGGATCGCGCACGTCACGGTGACGGATCCCGTCAACTATCCGAAATATCGCGAGGCGGCCGGCAAGGCGATCGCCGCCTATGGCGGCCGCTTCGCCGCGCGCGGCGGACGCTGCGAACATCCCGAGGGCGAGGGCTACGATCGCAACGTGATCGTCGAATTCGACAGCTACGACCGGGCGGTCGCCTGTTATCGCTCGCCCGAGTACCGGGCGGCGGTGACGATGCGGCAGGCCTGGTCGAATTCGACGTTCGTCATCGTCGAAGGTGCGGACTGACGGGATTGGCCGCCGCGGCGGCCCTCGGTCGCACCAGGTTGCGACACGGTCCGGCTATTTCCGTTTCTTTCTCCTGTTCTTCTTTTTCTTCTTGCCCGAACCGCCGGCCTTGCCCAGGCTGCCGATGATCTTGCGATAGCTGGTTTCGGAGAACGCCTGCAACGTCGTCGTGCGGATATTGCCCTGCTGCGCGGTCGTCAGCAGGAACCTGGCCATCGCATCGTCGGACGGCATATCCACGACCAGGACGCCGTCATGACCGCCCATCGTCAGGTAGAAACTCTCGATCTTGCCGCCGAACGATTTGGCCGACGCCTTGCCGGCATCGAGACGCTTGGTCGCGTCCTTGACGTTGGCGATACCCTGCGCGGTCCAGTCCATGAGTACGATGTATTTCGACATCTCCCCCTCCATGCTAGCCGGCGCTCTTCCGGCGCCGCCGGCAACGGTACGCCGGCTGCCGCCGCCGTGCCACCGCGATCGGGAAACCGGCCCGCCGGGCCGGGAATTGGCCGGCGCTAACGCGCCGGGTCGCCGCCATCGATGGGGATCGCGACGCCGCTGACGAAGCCGGCGAGATCGCCGGCAGCGAAGACAGCGACCCGCGCGACATCGTCGGGCAGGCCCGTGCGGCCGAGCGGCAATGCCTCGCCATAGGCGCGCACCTCGGCGGCACTTCCGGCGACGTGCCGACCAGCGCCTCGATGCCGGGCGTTTCAATGAGCGTCGGCGCCAGCGCGACGACCCGGATGCCCGACTTGCCGAACTCTTCCGCCATGCTCTTGGTAAGACCGGCCATGCCGTGCTTCGAGGCGACATAGTGCGCGGCATTGCCGGCGCTCTTGATGGCGGAGACCGAGGCGATGTTGACGATTGCGCCGGGCGCCTTGCGACCTTCGAGATGGCGTGCGAACTCGCGCGCGGCGACGAAGGCGGCACGCAGGTTGACCGCAAGCACGCGGTCCCCGTTTTCATCCGCGATGTCGAGCGCGCCCTGCGCCGGAAAGATGCCGGCGCTGTTGACAAGAATATCGAGCCGGCCGGCCGGCCTTATCGCATCCGAAACGCAGGCAGCCGCCGCGGCCGGTTGCGCGGGATCTGTCGCAACGGTCCAAGCCTTGCGTTCGTGGCGTGAAGAAATCTCGGTCGCGACCGTGCGCAGCTCGCCGGCATCGAGCCCCGCGAGCACGAGTTCCGCACCGGCTCCGGCCATGCGCACGGCGATCGCGCGGCCGATGCCGCGGCCGGCTCCCATGACGAACGCGGGAGGCCCCGCCAGCGACAGCAACTCGGTCAGCGAACGGTCGGTGAAGTCCGCCACGGCCATGCGGGCTCCCTCGGCTGCGGCAGCGGCCGGATGCGTTCAGTCGGCGCCGTCGCGCCCCAGCACCGCCATCAGCTCGCGCCATTCGCGCTTGCCGAGCCCGCTCCCGGCCTCATCGACGGTCTCGCCGGCCAGCATGCGCTTCACGACCGCCATCGCCTTGGCCGACAGGGTGACGGCATGCAGCCGGTGCTGCAGGAAGGCCTCGCAGGCCAGCGGCACCCAGCGCTCGACCACGCCGAGCATCGCATCGGCATAGGCGCGGATCTCGTACTGCGCGTGCGGATCGGCGCGCAGCGACAGGAAGTGCAGCAGATTGTGCAGGTCGATCTTCCAGTACCATTGCGTATAGAAGCCGAGCGTCAGGTTCATGCGTGCCAACTCGCGCGCCAGCCCCTGCCGCCCCGGCTCGATCGTGGTGCCGTCCTCGCGCTCGTTCAGCATGCGCTCGTAATCGTCGTAGGCCCGCATCGCGTCGCGCTCGAGCAGATGCATGACCTCGGCCGCCTCGGCGCCCGTCAGCACGTCGCCGCGGCCTTGCCGGTTCGA
>Ga0187893_10003039_pt1 | contig 35196 bp, 32 predicted proteins | sample MA1701074metaG_FD_139574 | JGI IMG/M metagenome (GOLD analysis project Ga0187893, IMG submission 139574) | White microbial mat communities from a basaltic lava cave in the Kipuka Kanohina Cave System on the Island of Hawaii, USA - MA170107-4 metaG ...
CGATTCGGTGGCGTGGACGTGCTGGTGAACAACGCGGGCCTGGGACGTTCCGCCCCCGTCACGTCGGGCGAGACCGAGCGCTGGCGCGAGATGCTCGAGGTGAACGTGCTCGGACTGCTCATCGCGTCGCGCGAAGCCGTCCGCGACATGGAGCGGCGCGGCGTCGCGGGCCAGGTCGTCAACGTGTCGTCCATGGCGGGCCATCGCGTGCCGGGCATCGATTCCGCGGTGTATGCGGGCACCAAGTTCGCCGTGCGCGCGATCACCGAGGGGCTGCGCCAGGAGCTGCGCGCGCGCCAGAGCCCGATCCGCGTGGCGTGCGTCTCGCCCGGCTACGTCGAGACCGAGTTCGCCGAGGTCTTCTCCGGCTCGAAGGACGCCGCCGCCGCGCTGCACGCGCGGTTGAAGATGCTCGAAGCCGGGGACGTCGCCGAGGCGGTGCGATGGATCCTGGTCCAGCCCGCGCACGTCGAAGTCCACGACGTATTGGTGCGTCCGACCGAGCAGCGAAACTGACCCGTCCGGACGCCGCTTGCTCGACGTTCGCGCGACCTTCGGCCTATGATGGCGTCGATGGGTTCGGACGTCTCGCAGCCGGTGGCCGCGCTGCTTGCGGCCCTCGACGGGGCACCCAGCCATACGGCCGTGTTGCGGACGGCCCGCGATCTCGATCGTCTGGCACCGGCAGAGCGTGCCGCCACGGCCCGCTGCCGGATCGCGCTCGTCTCGAGCTACACGGTGAAGCCGCTCGACGCGTACCTCACCGTCTCCTGCGCGCGCCTCGGCCTGGCGTCGGAGTTCCATGTGAGCGAGTACGGGCAGGTCGAGCCCGATCTGCTCGTGGCCGGCGGGGCGCTCGACGCCTTCGATCCCGACATCACGTTCGTGGCGCTCGGGCTCGACGGCCTCATGCCCGAGCACGCCCCCGACGCGGCCGCGGCGTACGACGAGGCGCTCGACCGGCTCGTGCAGCTGGTGACGGCTTTCCGTGCGCGCGCGCGCGGCCCGGTCGTCGTGCACGGCTTCGTGACCCCGGCGACGTCGGCCTCCGACACGGCGAGCGGCTCACGGTCGGTGGCGAGCCAGCTGCGGCGCGCGAACCTGGCGCTGGCCGAGCGTTTCGATGCGGCGTCGGGCGTGCACGTCCTCGACATGGACGCGCTCGTCGCCGAGCACGGCCGCGCGCGCAGCCGCAACGACAAGCTCTACTACCTGGCCGCGATGGAGGTGAGCGAGACGCTGCTGCCCGAGCTGGCGCACCGCTACATGGCCTACGTGAAGGCGCTGCTCGGCCGTGCGCGCAAGTGCCTGGTCCTCGACTGCGACGACACGCTCTGGGGCGGCATCGTCGGCGAGGAGGGAGTCGACGGCGTGAAGCTCGCGGGCGACGGGCTCGGCCGCGCTTTCCGCGACGTGCAGGACTTTGCGCTCGCTCTCCATCGCCGCGGGGTCCTGCTCGCGCTGTGCAGCAAGAACGATCCGGAAGACGTGGATGCCATGCTGGCCGGCCATCCGCACATGCGCATCCGGGGCGAGCACCTGGCCGCGCTGCGAGTGAACTGGCAGGACAAGGCGAGCAACCTGCGCGAGATCGCCGCCGAGCTGAACATCGGCCTCGACAGCCTGGTGTTCGTCGACGACAACCCCGTCGAGCGTGCGCACGTGCGCCAGGCGCTCCCGCAGGTCTTGGTGCCCGAGCTGCCGGCCGACCCGGCACTCCGTCCGCGCTTCCTCGCCCACCTGAACGACTTCGCGAGCCTCGTCGTCACGGAGGAGGACGCCGCCCGCGGGACCTACTACGCGCAGGAGCGGCAGCGCCGCGTGCTGCAGTCGAGCAGCCAGAGCCTGGAAGAGTTTCTGCACACCCTCGCTCTCGAGATCCGCATCACGGCCGACGAGATCGACATCCTCGGCCGGCTGGCGCAGCTGGCGGCACGCACGAACCAGTTCAATCTCACGACCCGCCGCCACCCCGAGGGCACCATCGCCCGCATGATGCGCGAGCCCACGCACCGCGTGTACGCGCTGCGCGCCGCGGACCGCTTCGGCGACAACGGCATCGTCGGCCTGCTCATCGCGGCCTGCGAGGGTGCGGTGTGGCGCATCGACACCTGCCTCATGAGCTGCCGCGTGATCGGCCGCGGTATCGAGACGGCGCTATTGGCGCGCGTCGCCGCCGATGCCGCGGCGGCCGGCGCCCGCGAGCTGCACGGGGAGTACGTTCGCAGCGCCAAGAACGCGCTGGTAGCGGACTTCTATCCGCGCCACGGCTTCGCGCTGGCCGACGAGCCGGCCTCCGGCCAGAGCGTCTGGCGGCGCGCCCTCGACGCCGAGCCGCCGCTCGTCGTCCCCGCCTGGATCCGCTCGCAATAGCGACGCCACCGGCAGAGCCGGCGCGGCAAATGAGGCACGACCGGCGGCTGCGCGCGAGTCTAGCTTCGTCGGGTGTACCGAGCATGTCGCGCCGGCTTTGCCGGCCGCGACACTACGCCTGCGCGGGCCACCGAGCGCTCCACCCTCGTCCGGCCCCGACCCGAGCTGTAGCTCGGGTCGGCGTCTAACAAAACGCCGTCAGCTCGGAGAAGAGCGTCTCTTTCAGCGGAGCGGACGCACCGTTGCTGGTCAGCTCTTCGCGCAGCATGCGCGTGAAGTTGCCGTAGAGCGTGCGGATCTGCGAGGGGGAGAAGCCCTGCTCGTGGAAGTGGGCGATCTCCCAGATCTCGCCGCTGTGCTGCGCGATGTAGGGCGCGTTGCGGACGCTCTTGATGACCTCTTCGGAGAGCGCGAACGCCTGTGCTGCGTTCATCGTCTTGTGCGTCCAGTTCATGCCCTGGCCGATCAGCTCGTAGTCGGCGGCCTGATGATGAATGGGCGTGGTGTGGTCGTAGTAGAAGATCTTGACGTTGAAGAACTCGGTGCCGCTCTTGTCGATGAAGTCGACCGTCTCGCGGTAGGTCTTCTCCGTCTCGCCCGGGAAGCCGACGATGAAGGACGCGAGCGTGGTGATGTCCTGGCTGCGCAGCAGCTCGACACCGCGGAGATACTGCTCGCGGGTGACGCGCTTGTTCATGCGCTTCAGGATGTCGTCGCTGCCGGACTCGATGCCGAGGTAGGCGCCGCGGCAGCCGCTCTCCTTCATGTCCTTCACCTGCTGCTTGTCGAGGTACTGGCAGCGGATGAAGGCGTACCAGCTGAAGTCGTAGTGCTTCAGCAGGTCGAGCATCTCGCGGAACCGGTGGGGCGGGACGTTGAAGGTGTCGTCCACGAAGAGCAGATGGCTCACGCCACGCGCCTTGAGCGCATTCAGCTCGGCCTCGACCGCTTCGAGGGGCGATTTCAGCACCTCGCCCTGGCTGGTGGGGTAGCTGCAGAACGCGCACGCGAAGGGGCAGCTGATCTGCGTGCGCACCAGCGAGATGTGACCCATCAGATCCTGGTCGACGAGGTCGTAGCGGATGGCGTCGCGCACGAAGTCGTACGTCTCGGGCTGCATGGTCGTCGCGACCGCGCCGGCCTTCCGGTAGAGATAGAGGTTCGGGACGTCGTCGAGCGACTTGCCGTTCTTGATGGCGTCGAGGAGGCGGCCGAGGGTGACGAACCCGCGCGGGTCGATGACGCACGCGTCGGCGCGGTAGGCCTTGAACGCGGCCGGGTCCTTCTTGTCCTGGTACCCGTTCCAGATGCTCATGCCGCCGAGCACGATGAAGGCGTCGGGGCAGCGCTGGCGGCAGTGGCGGACGAGATCGGCGATGTCGAGCGGATTCAAGAGCAGGGTCGTCGAGATGGCGATGACCCGGGGGTTGGCGTCGAGACAGCGATCGAGCTTCTCGGCCTCGAGCTGTGCGTGCTGCACGATGTCGAGCTCGAAGCCGCGGCTCTTCAGGTACTGATAGAGGTAGAGGCCGCCGAGCAGCGGGATCTTCCAGGCACTGTAGGTCGCGATGTCCGACTCGTAGAAGTGCCCCTCGGGGGTGCGGCGCACGCTGCCTTGCTCGCGCGTCAGCTTGGCGATGCTCGCCAAGTGGTTGGGCAACATGATGTCGCCCTGGAAGTCGATGTAGTTCAAGTGGAGGAACCGTCCCCAGCCGCTTCCGGACTTGCTCTGGCCGTTGAAGAACTGCTGGCGCTCACGGCCGCGGCTTGGCTCGGAATAGGAGATGATGAGACAGTCGGTCATCGGGTCGTGCCTCCGGAGGCGGGGGGAAAACGCCGCCAGGTGGGGAGCGCCAGAGTACCTGGGTGCCCGCGAACCGGTCAACCGTATTCCACCTCGACCGCCAGTGGAACGGGCCAATCGGGGCGGGTCCCGAGCGCTTGCCATGTGCATCGCTTGCCCGTCGCAACGGGCCTAAATTATAGTGACCAGATCGCCTGGGCAGGGCGCGGTGGACGCGGGAGGGCGCGAACGCCGTGCGGTGCCGGTCGGGCGGGAAATACGACCAGGTGCGGTCGATGAAGGAGACGACGTTGATGGGTGCGGCCGAGACGGGCCGGAACGCAGCGGGGGCCGGCCGATGAGCCGCCTCGACGAACTACAGGCCCTCCTGGCGGAGACCTTCTCGACCGAGCCGGGAACCCTCGACGACGAAGCCTCGCCCGAGCGCATTTCCGGCTGGGATTCGCTCACGCACCTCAACATGACCGTGGCGCTCGAGGAGACGTTCGGGGTGACCCTCAGCACGGACGACATCATGCAGATGCAGAACGTCGGCGCGATCCGTCGTGTGCTCCGCGCGCATGGCGTTGCCGTCTGAGGTTGCGGCGGCGGTCTACGCGATCCGCCGGTTCCGCCCGGACCATCGGGCCGAGCACCAGGAGCTGTTCCGCTTCATCGAAACCTCCTGGGGTGCGGAGTCCTGGCATGCGGATCGCGAGCGGTGGGCGTGGCAATTCCTGCGCGTTCCCACCAACGACGACGCCGCGCCACCGCTCTGGATCCTGATCCGGGGCGACGAGATCCTGGGGCAGGTGGGGGCGATCCCGGTGCACCTCTCCTGCGGGGGCACCCGCCAGCCGGCGGCCTGGGCCTCCGACCTCATGATCAATCCGGAGTACTGGAACCGGGGCGGGTTTCCGCTGCTGATGCGCGAGTTCGCGCGTGGTTATCCGCTCGGGCTCGTGCTCGGCATGAACATGAAGGCGTACGGGCTCTTCCAGCGCAGCAAGGGTTGGATCGACCTCGGCGTCATCCCACGTCTGGAGCGGTACTGCTCGCTGCGAAGCGTCACCTCGGCGCGCACGCTCGTGGCGCTCGTGCGCCAGGCCGGCCGTGCGCTGCGGGCGCTCCTTCCGGCGCCGCCGCAGGTCGGGCTCACGGTGCGCTCCGTGGAGCGCTTCGACGACCGCGTATCCGATCTCTGGGATCGAGTGGTCGGCCAGCGGATCGGCGTGCGGCGGGCCGCGCCGTGGCTCAACTGGAAGTATGCCGGCCAGCCCTTGCTCACCCACGAGCGGCTGCAGGTGGAGCGCGGGGGGGCCCTTGTAGGCTGCGCGGTGCTGCGCATCGAGACGCTCGGCGGCGAGCGCCGCGGGTATCTGGTCGAGTGCTTCGGCGAGCCGGACTCCCTCGTGGAGGTGGCCCGAGCCGGGGTCGCTCGCCTGCGTGCGCAGCGGGTCGATCGGATCACATGTGACATCCTCGACCCCGAAACCGAGGCGGCGCTCGGCCGGCTCGGCTTCGTCTACCGCCGCTCCGGCATGAAGTTCATGCTGACGACTCGGGATGCGTCCCTCGCGGCGATGGTGACCGACCGCAGCCGGTGGTACATCACGCGCGGCGATGCCGATCAGGATCGGCCGCGCTGACGGCCGCATCGGCATGACGCACGTTCTCCTTCTCGATCACAGTCGCACGGGTACGGTCGGCGGGGCGCTGACGGGCCTCGTGCATCTGATTCGCGGGCTCGACCCGCAGCGCTACCGCACCACGCTCGTGCTCTACGAGGAGAAGAAGCTGGGTGCCATGCTCGACGGCACGGGATGCCGCACCATCGCGCTCGACGCCGCGGCCATCCATCGTCCCGCGCCGGGCCGGACCCTCGGCGACAAGCGCACGGGCCGGCGCGCGCAGGCGTGGCGCACGCTCGGCGTGATGCGACGGCTGCTGCGGCAAAAGCTCCCGCAGGCTCGCATGCTGCTTCCGCTGCTGCAGCGGGAGCGGCCCGACATCATCCACGCCGGGAACAGCCTGCAGCAGAACCTCGACGTCGTGCTGGCGGCCCGCTGGGCCGGTATCCCGGTCGTCGTGCACGAGAAGGGTCTCCTGCACTACACGGCGGTCGAGCGCATGATCTGTGCGCGCAACGTCGCCGCCTGCATCTGCATGACGGAGGCGATCCGCGCCAACCTCGCGCGCGAGCGGATGCGGGTCCCCCGTACCACGGTCGTGCACGACGGCATCGATGTCGAAGGGTTTCAGCCCCGTCGGCCGGCGGCCGCGGTGCGGGCGGAGCTCGGCGTGGGCCAGTGCGATCCCGTCATCGGCATCACCGCCAACGTGAACCCGTGGAAGGGGCAGGAGATCGTGGTGCGCGCTGTGGCGGAGCTGGTCGCGCAGTTTCCGCGCCTGGGCTGCCTCGTGGTCGGCGGACTGGTGCGCGGGGCCGAGGACTATCTGAGCGGCATGGAGGCGTTCGTGGCCTCGAAGGGGCTCGCCGAGCACGTGCGCTTCGTCGGGCCACGCTCCGACATTCCGGACGTCGTCGGCGCCCTCGATGTGCTCGTCCATGCGTCGATCCTGCCCGAGCCCTTTGGTCGCGTGCTGATCGAGGGCATGTCGCTCGGCAAGCCGATCGTCGCGACGGCCGGCGGCGGCGTGCCCGAGATCGTCCTCGACGGAGAGACCGGACTCCTCGTTCCGGGCGGCGACGCCGGTGCGATGGCGGCGGCGTTGCGCCGGTTGCTCGCCGATCCGGAGCTGCGCGCGAAGTTCGGGGCCGCCGGCGCGAAGCGTGCCCGCTCGCACTTCTCGCTCGCCTCGTACACGGCGGCCGTCGAAGCCGTGTATGACGCCGTCCTGCGGGGCGGCTCGTCCGGCCTGGCGCGCTCCGTCGCCTGAGGCGGGGGGTTTCGTTTCGGTGCGGGGATCGTGGCCGGGCGGGCCCGTCGTTCGCTCCGGTCGCCGGCACTAACGCACGGTCCTTCGACCGACCTGCGGTGCGCCGGCTCGGTCGAGTAGGGTGCGCTGGTGCCGGCGACCGGGAGCGAACGACGGACCCGCCTGCCCCCGGTCCCCGCGCCGGACGGGCCCGTGCCTCTACGCCACACCGAAGCGCGTCAGAAAGGCGCGGATCCGCTCCCACATTGGCTCGAGCACCTCGGTCAGCTGGTGGCCCGCGTCGTAGACGACCAGCTCGCGCTCGGGGCGTTTGGCGGCGAAGGCTTCGACGCTCGCGAGCGGCACGGCGTCGTCATAGCGTCCTGCGACGACGAGTGCCGGCGCGCGCGGGTCGGGTTCGTCCGGATGGCGGCGCGCGTCGTCGAGCAGCTCGACGGACAGCAGCTCTTCCCGCTCGCGCCCGTAGTGCATCACCGGCATCACGCCGTGGCGCCGCCAGTGCGCCATGACGTCGGCACCGAGCTGCGCCTCCCAGCGCGGCGCGAACGCGAACGCCGGTGCGAGCAGCACGAGCGCGCGCACGCGGCCGGGGTGGTGCGCGGCGACGAGCGCCGCCAGGTATCCCCCCAGGCTCGACCCCATGAGGATCGCCGGCTCGGCGCCGAGGAGCGCCGTCGCGATGGCGAGCTGATTGGTGATCGTCTGATGCGTGAAGTCGGGAGCCAGGTCTGGAACGACGAGCTGGTGGCCCAGCGCGGCGAGCCGGGTCTGGAGGAAGGTAGCCTTCGTGCTGGCGGCTCCGGACGCGAAGCCGTGGAAGTAGGCGAGCATCGCGGCACCGTCGTCGACCCGCGCCGCGGGGTCAAGCCGTGTCGTGGAGGCTCCGGCATTCGCGTGCTAGCGTGGCCCGAGCGCCATGCAGGCCTCCGACGCGTCCGAGCCCCGCCGCGGTCCCGGTCCGCGGGTGCGCGCCGCGATCCTGTCCCTGGTCGTGGCCTTGGTGCTGCTGGGCGGGAAGTACGTCGCCTATCTGGTGACGGGCTCGGCTGCGGTCCTGTCGGACGCCCTCGAGTCGATCATCAACGTCGTGGCCGCCGTCTTCGTGCTGGCCAGCATCGTCTCGGCGGTGAAGCCCGCCGACCGGGAGCATCCCTACGGGCACGGCAAGATCGAGTACTTCAGTGCCGCCTTCGAGGGAGGTCTGATCGCGTTCGCCGCCCTAGTGATCGCCTGGTACGCCGTCGTCGACCTGGTGCGCGGACCCGAGGTGCGCGCGGCCGAGCTCGGCATGCTGATCACGTTCGTGTGCGGGCTCGGCAACGCGGCACTCGGCTGGCACCTGCTCACCGTCGGCCGCCGCGAGCGCTCGCTCAGCTTGGTCGCCGACGGGCGGCACGTGCTCGCCGACTTCTGGACCAGCGCCGGCGTGATCGTGGGCTTGCTCCTCGTGCGCGTCACGGGGCTCGCGTGGTTCGATCCGATCACGGCGTTGCTCGTCGCGGTGAACCTGGCCGTCGCGGGCGGACGTTTGGTGCGGCAGGCCGCGGGCGGTCTCCTCGACGAGGAGGACGCGCCGCTCCTCGGCGAGCTGGTGCAGGCGTTCGAGCTGGCGCGCGATCCCGGTTTGATCCGCGTGCACAGCCTTCGGGCGATTCGTGCCGGACGGTTCACGCACGTCGACGCACACCTGATCGTCCCGGAGTACTGGACCGTCGAGCACTCGCATCGGGTCGTCGACGCCTTCGAGGAACGCGTGCTGGATTCGTGCTCCGTCGAAGGCGAGATCGCGTTCCACACCGACCCGTGCGGCCGCGCGCTCTGCGGACTGTGCGAGGTACTCGACTGCCCCGTTCGGCAAGCGCCGTTCACGGATCGGCCGCCGCTCACCGTGGAAGAGGCGCGGCTCTCGGATGCGAAGTTCTGGAAGCGCTACGGCGTCACCGCCCCGCCCGACCGTTCGTTCGCCGCGAGCTGAGCCCAGCAACCTCCGAGGCTATGGGACGTCGTCGGGTGGCTCGGGCTCGTGGCCGGCGCGTCCCGGGGCGAGCGTGCGGAGCTTCGCCTGCTGCTCGGGCGTCAGCAGGTTCTTCACGCGGATCAGCAGCTCCAGGTGGTTGCGCTTCATCTGCTCTTCGAGGCGCATGAGCTCCGCGGCCTGCGCCATGGCGGCCTGCTCGTCGATCTTGTCGGTGGCGAGAAGCTTCTCGAGCGCGGCGCTCTTGGACTCGAGCTGCCAGCGCAAGGCCACGGTGCGCTCGTGGGTCTGGTTCATCTCGCTGGTGATGGCGTCGCGCTGGGCGTCCGTCAGACCGATCTCGGCCTGATGGCGCATGACGGCCGTCGGTACGAAGAGCTGGCGCAGGAACGTGGGGCCTCGGCGGCGCCCCATGCCCATCAACGGCTCCGCACACACGGTGCCGACGGCGACCAGCAGGAGGACGATGGCAGGCAGCGTGCGCTTCATGCGGAGATCTCCTTGCGGCCCGCGCTTCGCTCGGAGCGGCGCGCGGGCTCGGCGTCGGCGTCGGGGCAGCCGACGGTCGGATCGTCACAGCCGAACGACGGCGTGTCGTCGTCGAGCTCGAGGTCGAGCGCCGACAGGAAATCGTCGGTCGGCACGTCGAAGACACCGAGCTGAGCCACGGCGTCGGCGGCGAGCGGCGTTGGCTGCGGAGGCGTGCGGACGAGCCAGACGGCGAGCCCGGCCGCCGCGGCCATACCGAGCGCCGCCGGTGCCAGCCAGCGTGTCTGCGCCGGACGAGGGGCGGGCAGCCGATGGACGCTCGCACGGCGCGGCGCGGCGGCCAGGACGCGTGCCGCGAGGTCGGGCGACGGGGTGACGGCGGGGACGCCGTCGAGCAAGGCGTCGAGACGGCTCGCTTCGGCGAGACGCGCGCGTGCGTCCGGCGAGCCCTCGAGGAGGGCCAGCGCGGCCGCACGCTCATCCTCCGGCCAGCGTTCCGGCCGAGCCCCGTAGGCAGAGGCCAGCTCGGTGAACCGTGCCAGCGTCATGGCCGTCATCGTGCTCTCTCGAGGACGTCGGCGGCAACCGTTTGCAAGCGGGCGTGCAACGTCCGCCGCCCGCGCGCCAGCAACGACTCGAGTGCCTCGACGGAGACGTCCATCACCGCAGCCGCCTCCGCTTGCGCAAGCCCCTGGTAGTGGCAGAGCGCGAGGGCGGTCCGCTGGCGCTCGGGGAGCGCCTGGAGCTCCTCGGCGACGCGCCGTCTCATGCGAGCCTCGTCGAGGCGACCCGCGGGCGTGGGGCCCGGGTCCAGCGGCTCGGGCGCGGCGTCGAGCGGCACCTCGCGGCGCCGTGCGAGTCGATCGAGGCAGAGGTTCCGCGCCACCCGGAAGAGCCAGGTCGTGAATCGGGCCTCGCCGGGACGCCACGACGCGGCGTGTGTCCAAAGGCGGGTGAACGTCTCCTGGGCGACGTCGTGAGCTTCGTCGCGATCGCCGAGCACGCGCGCGGCGAAGGCCACGATGCGGTCCAGATGGCGCTCGACGAGCCGGCGACAGGCCTCGTGGTCGGCCCGAGCCACCCGTGCGACGAGATCCTCATCACGTTCTCCCATGAAGCCGGTCACGCGTGCGGCGCGCGCCGGCGATGATTGTACCCGCCGCCGCGCGCCGCGCGAGATCAGTGTTCGTGGGCGTCAGTCCTTGTCCTTGCCGTGGCAGCCGCCGCGCTTGGCCTCGGCCAGCTCCTCGGCGGTCACCTGCCCGTCGCCGTTGGCGTCGACGTGCGCGAAGCGGGCGGCGGTGAGCTTGGCCTTCAACACCTCGTGGAAGGTCGCGAACTCCTCGGTGCTGAGCGCGCCGCTCCCGTCGGCGTCGGCCTGAGCGAAGGCCTCGTCCCGAGCGGCGGCGAACTCCGGACCCCGGCCTCCGAACGCGCCGGCACCGAATGCCGTCGCGCCGACCAGCGCCAGGGCGACCAGGGACCTCGTATGCAGTGATGTCATGGGGGGAACTCCTTTCGAGGGCCGTCGTGGCCCGATGTGTCACCCCTCGAACGATCGACGCGCCGATTTCCGTCGGGGCCCGAAAAACCGCTGCAGCGACGGGGAGATGGCGCGCGGCTACTCGAGACCGATCTTCTGGCGCAGGTAGGGAACGATCGCGTCGATCTCGAGCCGCGATTGCTCGCCCGTGTCGCGGTGCCGGACGGTGACCGTCTGGTCTTCCTTCGTGTTGCCGTCCACCGTGATGCAAAACGGCGTGCCGGCCTCGTCCATGCGGGCGTAGCGCTTTCCGATCGACTGCTTCTCGTCGAACTGCGCGGCACCCACGCGGCGGCGGATGTCCTTGTAGAGGTTCTCCGCGATCTCGGGCAGGCCGTCCTTCGCGACGAGCGGGAACACGCCGGCCTTGATGGGGGCGAGCCGCGGATGGAACCGCATCAGCTCGGGGCTGGGGCGGCTGGGGTCGACGGTGTACGCCTCGCACAGGACGGCGAGCAGTCCGCGCGTGAGACCGGCGGCGGGCTCGATCACGTGCGGGACGTACCGCTCGTTCTTCTCCTGCTCGAAGTAGTCGAGCTTCACGCCGCTCATCTTCGTGTGCTGCGTGAGGTCGTAGTCGCTGCGGTACGCGATGCCTTCCAGCTCGCTGAAACCCTTCTCCCCGGAGAAGGGGAACGCGTACTCGACGTCGCAGCAGCCCCCCGAGTCCTTGGCGTAGTGCGCGAGCTCGTCGGTCTCGTGGTCGCGCAGCCGCAGGCTCTCGCCCGCGAGGCCCAACGACTCCCACCAGCGGAAGCGCTCCGTGCGCCAGAAGTCGTACCACTTGGTGGCCTCGCTCGGGTGGCAGAACCACTCGAGCTCCATCTGCTCGAACTCGCGCGAGCGGAAGATGTAGTTGCGCGGCGTGACCTCGTTGCGGAAGCTGCGACCGACCTGGCAGATGCCGAACGGCATCTTCACGCGGCTCGAGTCGACGACGTTCTTGAAGTTGTAGAACATGCCTTGCGCCGTCTCGGGTCGCAGGTATGCCTTCGACTCCTCGTCGCGGACCGCCCCGACGAAGGTCTCGAACATCAGGTTGAACTGCCGCGCCTCCGTCAGCTCGCCGCCGCAGTTGGGGCAGGGGAGGATCGGCCCGAGCAGCACGCGGAAGAGCGGGACGCCGTGCACGTTGGTGGGCAGGCTGGCCATCGCGGCGGCGGGGTTCTGCACGAGCGGGAGCCCGGGGGCGAGCTTCGGACCCTTGCCCTCGGCCCACCGTCGCAGCTCTTTCTTGGGATCGGCCGGCGCTTCCATCACGGCGTCGAACAGCGACTTGCGCCACTCGGCTTCCTCGAGCAGCTCCTCGACGTGATCCGCCCGGAAGAGCTTCTTGCAGTGGCGGCAGGTCTGCATCGGGTCGCTGAAGCCGCCCACGTGGCCGCTCGCCTCCCACACCCGCGGGTGGCTGATGAGCGAGCAGTCGAGACCGACGATCTGCAGCTCCTGGCCGTCGGGTCCGACGGGCGGGTTGCGCACCATCACGTCCCACCAGGCGTCCCGCAGGTTGTTCTTCAGCTCCACGCCGAGTGGGCCGTAGTCCCAGAAGCCGTTGATCCCGCCGTAGATCTCCGACGACTGAAAGATGAAGCCCCGGCGCTTGCAGAGCGAAACCAGCTTCTCCATGAGCGCCGCGCCGGTGGGTCGCATGTTCGTCATCGGGCGCTCTCTACTACAACCGCGTTCGACGCGGTGCCAGCGCGCGGGGCCGGCGGTTTCGTCGCGGCACGGCCGTGGCCCGGTGCGGGGGTGATGGGACTCTTTCGTCGGGGGCGCCGCTTCGCGGCAGCTTGGACACGAGCTCGCCCCGGCATCGGTGCGCCTGCTCCGCGAGGCCCCCGACGAAAGACCCCCATCACCCCCGCCACCCTTCGCACCGCCGTGCCCGACGACACCGTCTTCGGCGCGATCGCCGGGGTCGTTGCGGCTGTCTTAGCGTTGCTTCTCGCGCCGAATCTCTTCGACCGGGGCGTTCGCTCTTGCGCGCGAGAGATCGGTGGTGAGGGTGGCCATGATGCGTTCCAGGGCGTGGCTGAGCGCGGCTACCACGTCTTCGGCTTCGTCGCCTTCGACGACCGGGACCTTCTCTACGTACGAGCGTTGCAGCAGCGACTGGTCCTTCCATCGGGCGTCGAAGGTGAGGCCGCAGACGGCGCGCAGCCCTTTGCCCGTCGCCACGGCTTCGAGGCGGTCGATGCGGCCGTTTAGCAGGACGGGTGTCGGGTCGTCGGGGCTCGAGACGCGATCGAGATAGTTCTGCACGGCGGCGGCGAGCAGCGATTGCGGGTTCGCCGACCAGCGATTGAAGTCGTAGTAGTCGAGGCGGTAGCGTGAGCGGCGAAACGCGATCCGCGTCGAGCGGTATGACGGCTCGGCGACGAAGATTCCGACGTCGATGCCGAACGGCAGCCGCGGTGCATCGACGTTGAGCGCCACGGTGTAGTACCGGATCTGCGGCGTCGGTCGGCCGCCCAGGCATCCGACGGCGCCGATCCCGAGCAGCAGGACGAACGGGACGAAAGGCAGCCGGCATCCGATCATGGGCGGTCCTCCGGTCGGCTGGGGCGGCCGCGCAGCAGCAGCGACGGGTCGGCCTGGATCACGGTGAAGGTCTCCTCGAGGCGGTTGGTGGCTTCCGTCAGGTCCGAGAGGAGGGCGCCGAGCGACGTGCCCGTGCCGGCGAGCTCGCCGCGCACCGAGCGGATCAGCGTGTTCGTCTCGCCCGCCAGCTCCTGGATGCCGCGCAGCGCGTCGGTCGCGTCGGCGAGCACCGTGCTCTGACTCTTGCGGAGGTCGCTGACCAGGCCGTCGACGTTGTTGGCTGCACGGCGCATGTCCCCGACGAGTTTCGTGAGATCCTTGCCCGTTTCCTCCTCGCGGAACGGTTCGATCGTGGCGCGGAGGCTGTCGGCCAGCACGGCGATGTCGTCGACCAGCTCGCCGAGCTTCTTGTTCTTCTCGTCGGTGAACACCTCCCGGTCGAGCCGGTCCACGATGTCGAGCACGCGGGTCGCGATCTGAGCCACCTGGTCGCCGAGACGCTCGAACGAGGCCACGGTCCCGTTGATGGTACCGCCGGGCTCGAGCCGCCCGGCCGCCATAGTGCCCCCGCTGAGCGCGATGAACTTGATGCCCGTCACGACCGAGCCGAGCAGCTCGGCGCGGGTGTCCTTCTGGATGGGCGTACCGGGATCGACTTCGATCGCCACCGACACCTTGGGTGGGATCCCCTCCGTCAGCACGACCTCCTGGACCCGCCCCGCCGTCACGCCCTGGAACTCCACCGTGGCGCCAGGCGCGAGCCCGCTCACGGAACGTTCGAAGACCACGCTGTAGCGATCGATGCGACGAAACACGTTGGCACCCGCAAGCCAGAGGAGAGCGCCCACGAGGATGGTACCGGTCACCACCACGAAGCCGCCGACGAGAGCCAGGTCGCGCGCGGTGCGCTTCACGCCGGCTGCTCCAGCTGCTCCAGCAGCGCCTCGCCCTTCTTCTCCGCGAGGGTTTCGCGACGGAAGAAGGCCTGCACCCGCGGGTCTTGGTGCTCGCGCACCTCGGCGAGCGTGCCCGAGGCCAGCACGCGGCCGTCGGCCAGCATGATGGCCCGATCGGCGATCGTGTTGATGCTGCCCAGTTCGTGGGTGACCACCACGATGGCCATGTCGCCCTCCCGTTTGAGATCGAGGATCAGCTCGTCCAGCTCGCGGCCGGTGATCGGATCGAGTCCCGCCGAGGGCTCGTCGCAGAGCAGCAAGGTCGGATCGAGCGCCATCGCCCGCGCGAGACCAGCGCGCTTGCGCATGCCGCCGGACAGCTCGGACGGCATCTTGTCGCCGGCTTGGCCGAGTCCGACACGGGCCAACCGCATCCGGGCCAGCATGAGCGCGGTGGGCAGGTCGGTGCCCCAGTGCTCGACGATCGGCAGCGCCACGTTGTCGGCGACCGTCATCGAGTTCAGCAGCGCGGCGCTCTGAAACGCCATGCCGACGTCGCGCAGGATCTCCTCCCGCTCGCTGTCGGCGGCCGCGTTCACGTCGCGGCCGCCGATGAGCACGCGACCGCTCGAGGGCGGCAGCAGGCCGACGATGCACCGGAGCAGCGTGCTCTTGCCCGAGCCGCTGCCGCCGAGCACGACGACGATCTCGCCGCGCTCGACCGCGAGCGACACGCCATCGAGGACCACGTGGTCGCCGTAGCCGGCGTGCACGTCCTCGACCTGAAGCACCATGGCGTCGCGATCGCTCATGAGGCGGAGTACAGGATGGCCGTGATGACCGAGGTGGCGACGATGCAGAGCAGGATGGCCGTCACGACCGACGAGGTCGTGGCGAGTCCGACGCCAGCGGGGCCGCCGCGCACCGACAGCCCGCGGTACACGCCGACGAAGCCGATGATGAGCGCGAAAACCAAGCTCTTCACCAACCCCGAGAGCACGTCCGAGACGTAGAGCCATTGGGTCGTCTGGGTGATGTAGCCTTCGCTGGGAAGGCCGAGGCTCGTGACGGCGATCAGATACCCGCCGAAGATGCCGGCGGCGTTGCTGGCCACGGTGAGCAGCGGCATCATGCACAGCAGCGCCACGATGCGTGGCGCCACCAGGAAACGCGCGGGGCTGAGCGCCATGGTCTCCATGGCGTCGATCTCCTCGGACACCACCATCGTCCCCAGCTCGGCGGCGATCGCCGACCCGCTCCGGCCGGCCACGATGATCGCGGTGATGAGCGGGGCCATCTCACGCGACATCGAGATGGCGACGAGGTTGGCAATGTAGATGGAGGCGCCGAAGTTGCGCAGCTGCTGTGCGCCGTTGAGCGCCAGCACGACCCCGACCAGGAAGGAGATGAACACCACGATCGGCGTGCCGCGCGCCCCGATCAACGCCATCTGCTCGAGGGTGCGATCCCACTTGAGGCCGTTGCGGCCGAACGGCCGCGCGAGCACCAGCAGCGTGTCGCGCATGAGGGAGACCACGCGGCCCCCCGCCTCGCCGAGGTCCAGCGTCCAGGCGCCCACGGCGACGAGCCACGGCCGGCGCTCCCGGGTGGTGCCGGGTGCCGCGAGCAGGTCGGCGTCGATGCCGGCGAGGCGCCGGCGAAGGCCGGGGGCCACGCCGGCGAGCCGCACGTCGTGACCGGCGCTCCGCGCGTCTTCGACCACCCGGAGCAGGCGGGCCACGGCGATCGTGGTCGGCTCGACGAGGCCGCTGCAATCGACCACGACGGCGTCTCCGCCCCGCTGCCGCAGCACATCGGCCAGGAGCGCGCGCGCGGCCTGCTCGCTCAAGTCGGGGGGTGCGGTGACCTCGACCGCTTGACCGTGCACCGCTCCCGTCTAGCACCCCCACCGCTCGCGCAAAAGCTGGGCCCGTCGTGACCCGGCTGTCTTGACCGCTGGGTGGCGGCATGGCTAGTCACCGCTCCCTGAATAGGGCGCCCGATCGTCTCGTCGAACGACGTTGACGTGGACGGGATGGGCAAGGGGAGCACCGCAATGGATACGGGCATCGCCAGCATCAACGAGCGCGTGCGCGACGCGTCGGCGTTCGCCTACCGCCTGCGTGAGGAAATCGCGCAGGTCGTGGTCGGGCAGCGCTACCTCGTCGATCGCCTGCTCATCGGGTTGCTCACGGGCGGCCACGTGCTGCTCGAGGGCGTGCCCGGCCTCGCCAAGACCCTCTCGGTGAAGACCCTGGCCCAGGCGATCGACGCCTCGTTCCGCCGCATCCAGTTCACCCCCGACCTCCTGCCCGCCGACCTGATCGGCACGCTCGTCTACAACCCCCGCGAGGGAACCTTCACGACCAAGCGGGGGCCGGTCTTCGCGCAGCTCGTGCTCGCCGACGAGATCAACCGGGCCCCGGCCAAGGTGCAGAGCGCGCTCCTCGAAGCCATGCAGGAGCGGCAGGTGACCATCGGCGACGAGACGCACGCGCTGCCCGATCCATTCTTGGTGCTGGCCACCCAGAACCCGATCGAGCAGGAGGGCACGTATCCGCTGCCCGAGGCCCAGGTCGACCGCTTCCTGATGAAGCTGCGCATCACCTATCCGAGCCGCGAGGAGGAGCGCCAGATCCTCGACCGCATGGCCACGACCGCCGAGCTGCCGCGCGTGGCGCCCGTCATCGGCCCGGCGGACATCGCCGCCGCGCGCCGGCTGGTCGACCAGATCTACGTCGACGACAAGATCAAGGAGTACATCGTCGACGTCGTCTTCGCGACGCGTGACCCCGCGGCCGCCAAGCTCGACCTGGCGCCGCTCATCGAGTACGGCGCCTCGCCGCGCGCCACGATCGCCCTCACGCTCGCGGCGAAGGCGCACGCCTTCCTGGAGGGCCGCGGCTACGTCACGCCGCAGGACGTGAAGACCATCGGGCCCGACGTGCTCCGCCACCGGGTGGTGGTCACCTACGAAGCCGAGGCGGAAGACGTCGACGCCGACGAGGTCGTGCGGCGCGTCTTCGACGGCATTCCCGTGCCTTGAGCCGCCGCCGTGCTCACGCGCGAGCAGCTGCGGACCGTCCGGAAGATCCAGATTCGCACCAGCCACCTGGTGAGCGATCTGTTCGCCGGGCAGTACCAGAGCGCCTTTCGCGGGCGCGGCATGGAGTTCGCCGAGGTGCGGCTCTATCAGCCCGGCGACGACGTCCGGACCATCGACTGGAACGTGACCGCGCGCAGCGGGGTGCCGCACGTGAAGCGGTTCTCGGAGGAGCGCGAGCTCACCGTCATGCTGCTGGTCGACGCGAGTGCTTCCACGCTGTTCGGCTCGGTGCGCGACACCAAGCGCGGCCTCGCGACCGAGCTGGCGGCCGTGCTGGCCTTCTCGGCCATCACCAACAACGACAAGGTCGGCCTCGTGCTGTTCTCCGACCGCATCGAGCTGGCGCTGCCGCCGCGCAAGGGCACCCATCACGTGCTGCGCGTGATTCGCGAGCTGCTCTCGGCGCGCCCCAAGGGCCGCGGCACCGACATCGCGGGCGCGCTCGAGCACCTGGCCCATGTCGCCAAGCGCCGCTGCGTCGTGTTCGTGCTGTCCGACTTCCTCGACGCCGCCTGCCGCGCGGCGCTGCGCATCGCCGCGCGCCGCCACGACGTGATCGCGGTGGTGCTCGACGATCCCCGCGAGCGCGAGCTGCCCGACGTCGGCCTGGTCGAGCTGGAAGAGGCGGAAACGGGTCGCCGGATGGTCGTCGACACGGGGAGCAAACGCGTGCGCGACGCATTCGCCGCGCAGGCGGCGGCGGCGCGGGCCGAGCGCGGGCGCATGCTCCGCGGCGCCGACGTGGACGTGGTCACCATCGACACGGCGCGGCCCTACGCGGAGGCGCTGCTGCGGTTCTTCCGCATGCGGGAGCGACGGACGTGACGCGGTGGGCCCCGGCGCTCGCGGCGGGTGTGGCGCTGCTGATCGCCGCCACCACGACCTCTGCGGCGGTGCAGGTGCGGGCGCAGGCCGAGCCCGACACGACCACCCTCGGCACCCCGGTGCGCTACGTGCTCGAGGTCGTGGTCGACCCCGGCGTCGAAGTGCTGCTGGCGCAGCCGGCCGAGCGCCTCGGACCGTTCGAGATCGTCGACTTCGGGGAGCTGCCGCCCCGCACCGAGGACGGCAAGCAGGTGATGGGGCGCTGGTTCACGGTCCGCGGCTTCGAGACCGGGCATCATCTGGTGCCGTCGCCGCCCGTCTCGTTCCGGATGCCGGGCGAGGAGATCACCGCCGCCACGCCGATCGAGACGCGCATCTCGATCGAGAGCCTGGTCGATCGTACCACCGGGGCGAGCGACGTGCGGGACATCAAGCCGCCGCGACACGTCCCGCGCGACTGGCGTCCGTTTCTGATCGTAGGCGCCGGCGTGGCGCTATTCGCCGGCCTCGTGGCCCTCGCCGTGTGGTGGCGGCGCCGCCCCCGGGCCGCGGTCGCCCCGCCGCCCGAGCCCGCCGACGTGCGCGCGCGGCGCGCGCTCGCGGCGCTCGCGGCGCGCGGGCTGACGCAGCGGGGCGCGTTCAAGGAGTACTACGAAGCGCTCTCCGGCATCGTGCGCGTCTATCTCGAGGATCGCTTCGGGCTGCGCGCGCCCGAGATGACGACCGAGGAGTTCCTGCTCGTGACGGCGCGCAACGCCGAGCTGACGCGCCAGCAGCGCGCGCTCCTCGCCGAGTTCCTGCGCGAGTCGGATCTCGTCAAATTCGCGCGCCACGTGCCCGCGCTCGCCGACACCGAGCGGGCATTCGACGCGGCGGCCCGCTTCGTCGACGAGACCGCGCCCCGCCCGGAGGCCGCGGCCTGATGCGCCTCGGCTCGCCCTGGTGGCTGCTGCTGGCGGCCTGCGTGCCGATCGTGCTGGCGTGGCGGCGCCGGCGCGCCGTCGGCGCCGCGGTCCGCTACCCATCGCTCGACGTGCTGCGCGCGATCGCGCCCCACGGCGGCGGGCGGCGCCGCCGGTTGCTCGGCGTGCTGCGTCTGCTCGCCGTGGTCCTGCTGATCGGGGCGCTCGGACGCCCGCAGGTCGGCAAGGACGAGGCGAAGGTGCACCGCGAGGGCGTGGACGTCGTGCTGGCCCTCGACATCTCGGGCAGCATGTTGGCCGAAGACTTCACGCTCGACGGCCAGCGCGCGAGCCGGCTCGCCGCGGCCAAGGCGGTCGTGCGCGACTTCATCCGCGACCGGCCGGACGACCGCATCGGCTTCGTCGTGTTCGCCGGCCGGCCCTACACCCAGTGTCCGCTCACGCTCGATCACGGCTGGCTCGACCAGAACGTGGCGCGCGCCGAAGTCGGGCTGATCGAAGACGGCACGGCCGTCGGGTCGGCGCTCGCCACCGCCGTCAACCGGCTGCGCACGTCGAGCGCACCGGCGAAGTTCGTCGTGCTGCTCACCGACGGCCAGAGCAACGCCGGACGCGTGAGCCCGCGCACGGCCGCCGAGGCGGCCGGGGCGCTCGGCATCCGCGTGTATACCGTCGGGGCGGGCACGCGCGGGCTCGCGCCATACCCGACGACGGACTTGTTCGGCAACAAGGTCTATCGGCCGGTGCCCGTGGACGTCGACGAGAAGACGCTGCGCGAGGTGGCCGAGCTCACCAAGGCGCAGTACTTCCGCGCCACCGACACCGACAGCCTGCGGGCGATCTACGAGGAGATCGACCGCAGCGAGAAGGCGCCGTTCGAGGCGCCGCAGTTCCTCGACTGGCGCGAGCTCTACCCCTGGCTCGTCTGGCCGGCGCTGGTGGTGCTGCTCGCGGAAGCCGCACTCGGCGCCACGGTGCTGCGCAAGCTCCCATGATCACCTGGCAGCATCCCGCCGTCCTCGCGGCGCTCGTCCTGGTGCCGGCGCTCGTGGCGCTCTTCGTCCGGGCGGACGGGCGCCGGCGTCGCGATCTCGACCGCTTCGTGGCGAGCGGGCTCTGGAGCGCCGTGGTCCCTGACGTCGATCCCCGGCGGCGCCGGCTGCGCGCCGGGCTCGTCACCGCCGCCGTCGCCGCGATCGTCACGGCACTCGCGGGGCCTCTCTGGGGATTCCGCTGGGAGCGCGTGCGCCGCGAAGGGATCGACGTGGTGATCGCCATCGACACGTCGCGCAGCATGCTCGCCACCGACGTGAAGCCGAACCGCCTCGCCCGCGCCAAGCTGGCCGTGCGCGACATGGTCGAGACGCTCGGCGGCGACCGGGTGGCGTTGGTCGCGTTCGCGGGGTCGGCCTTCGTGCAGTGCCCGCTCACGCTCGACTACGGTGTGTTCCTGCAGAGCCTGGACGCCATCGACGTCGGGATCATCCCGCGCGGCGGCACGGCGCTCGCGGCGGCCATCGACGCCGGCCTGGAGGCGTTCGAAGGGCGGGAGAGCAAGCACCAGGCGCTCGTCCTCATCACCGACGGTGAGAGCCACGAGGGCGATGTCGCCGCGGCGGCCAAGCGCGCGGCCGAGCGCGGGGTCAAGATCTTCACCGTCGGCATCGGGACCGCCGAGGGCGAGCTCATACCCGGGGAGGGTGGGGCGTTCTTGAAGGACCGGCGCGGGAACGTCGTGAAGACGCGGCTCGACGAGCAGACGCTTCAGGACGTGGCCACGACGACGGGCGGGGTCTATCTGCGCGCGCAGGGGCCGGAGCTGGATCTCGGTGACCTCTACCGCGATCACATTTCGCAGCTCGAGAAGCGCGAGCTCGGCAGCACGCTGGAGCGTCGCTGGGAGCAACGGTTCCAATGGCCGCTCGCGCTGGCACTGCTGCTGCTGGCACTGGAGGTGCTCGTGGGTGACGCGCGCGCCTCCCGGCGCGTGGAGGACGGGCAGTGAGGTGGAAGCGCAGCGCCCTGGTCCTGTTGGCGGCATGCTCGCTGGCGTGGCTCGATCCGAGCGCCTTGCCGCGTCAGGCCGCCCGCGAGTACGAGGCCGGCAAGTTCGACGAGTCCGTCCAGCACTACAACCAGGCGCTGATCGACGAGCCGGATTCGACGCTGCTCCACTTCAACCTCGGCGCCGCCGAGTATCGGCGTGGCCAGTACGAGGCCGCCGCGCGGGCCACCGAGCTGCTGCACGACGATTCCCGGGCCGCGTACAACCGTGGCAACGCTCTCTACCGTCTCGGCGAGGCCGCCGCCGCGCAGAAGCCGCAGGATGCAATGACGCGCTGGGCGGAGGCGCTGGTGGCGTACCGGCGCGCCATCGCGCTCGATCCGACCGACGAGGACGCGAAGTTCAACTACGAGTGGGTGACGCGGAAGATAGAAGAGCTGCGCAAGAAACAGGAGGAGCAGCAGAAGGAGCAGCAGGAAAATCAGGACCAGCAGCAGCAAGACCAGCAGCAACCGGATCAACAGCAGGAGCAGCAGCAGGGACAGCAGCAGCAAGAGCAACAGCAGGACCAGCAAGAGCAGCAAGACGAGCAGCCGCCGCAGGAGCAGCAGGGCGAGCAGCAGCAGCCCGAACCGCCGCCGGACGTCCAGCAGGGCGAGGCACCGCCGTCGGACGGCAAGATGACCGAAGAGGAGGCCGCGGCCTTGCTGGACGGCGAGCGCAACGAGGAGTTGCGGCCCGACGAGGTCATCCGTAGACAGCTCGGAGCCGGTGATCTGCCGGGTCAGGATTGGTGACGCGCATGCGGGTGCTCGCGGCAGGGCTCATCGTGATCGCGACCGCCCTCGTCCTGCCGGCGGTCGCTGCGGACGTGACGGTGCACCCCCGGCTGGGAGCGCCCCGCGGCGTCGTGGGCCAGCCGGCCACGCTCGACGTCGAGATACAGGGCACGCAGAGCGCGGAGACGCCGACCTTCGAGGTGCCCGACGGGGTCCGCGTCGAGTACCGGGGGCAGTCGACGCAGGTCTCGGTGGTCAACGGCGCCATGTCGGCCAGCCTGACGCACAGCTTTCTGCTCGTCGCGGATCGTCCTGGGTCGTTCGTGCTCGGGCCGATCACCGTGCGGGCCGACGGCCGCACGGTCGATGGCGGGCGCGTGCGGTGGCAGGTCGCGGCGGCTGCGGCGCCGCGTGCCCCGGCAGCGGCCGGCGGCACCTCCGAGCAACCCGTGCGACTCGTGGCACAGGTGGACAAGATGCGCCTCTACCTGCACGAGCGCGTGCCGGTGCGCTTCCGGCTCGAGATCGCCGACATCCAGGTCACCGACGTGCGCTATCCCACCGTGGTCGCCGACGGGTTCGCGATCGACAAGCTCTCCGAGCCGACGCAGGTCCAGGAGTCGGGCGCGACCGGGACGATTCACGTCGTCTCGTTTGCGACCGACGTCGTGCCGCTGCGAGCCGGCGAGCTCACGATCGGCGCCAGCCAGCAGCTCTCGGTCGTCACGCGGCGCGGCAACCCGCTCTTCGACCACTTCTTCGGCATGGATCCGGCGTTCGGCGGCCGCAAAAACATCACGCTCGAGGCCGAGCCGGTGCGCATCACCGTGCTGCCGTTGCCTGACGAGGGCCGCCCGCAGTCCTTCGGCGGTGCCGTCGGCTCGTTTACCCTCGACGTGACGGCCCAGCCGCGGGAGGTGCGCGCCGGCGACCCCGTCACGCTCTCCATCACGCTGCACGGGACCGGCAACGTGGCGCACGCCGAGCCGCCCGCCGTGCCCGGCAGCGACGTGCTCAAGGCATACCCGCCGACCACGATCGCCGAGAAAGAAGAGGGCGTCACGGTCGAGAAGCGCCTCGAGCAGGCCGTGATCCCGCAGGCCGCCGGTGACGTGCTCCTGCCCGGCCTCAGCTTTTCCTTCTTCGACCCGGTCGCGGGCCGCTATCAGACGGCGGCCACGCAGCCGATTCCCATCCGCGTGCTGCCGGCCCCCGCGTCACCCGCCCCCGTGCTCGCCCCGACCCCGGCCGCGCCGGCGACCGCTGCGTCCGAGGCGCTCGGTCGCGACCTCGTGTCCATCAAGGACGATCCCGGGCGGCTCGCGGTACGGGACGCACGGCGGTATCGCCGCGCCGGATTCTGGTTGCTCCAGCTCGTACCGCTCGGCGCGTGGCTCCTCGTCGTGGCGTGGGATCGCCGCCGCAGGCGTCTGTCCGGCGACGAGCGATACGCGCGCTTCACGCGCGCAGGGGCGGCGGCGCGGCTGCGGCTGCGCGAGGCACGCGCGGCACTCGGCTCCGGCAGCGCCTCGTTCTACGACGCGCTCGCCCGGGGCCTCCACGAGTACCTGGCGGCCAAGCTCGATCTTCCGCCGGGCGCGGTATCGGCGGCAGGGGTGACCGAACGCCTGCGGGCCCTCGGCGCGCCGGATGCGTCGGTCGAGGAGGCCGGAGCGTTGCTCGCGCTCTGCGAGCGGGCACGGTTCGCGCCCGCGGGTGCGGAGGACATGGCGCAGGCGCTCACGCGCGCCGAGGCGTTGGTGCAGGCGCTCGAACGCCAGCGCAAGCTCGGCCGCGCCGTCGCCGCTGCCGCGCTCGCGGCCGTGGCGCTCGTCTCCGTCGCCCGTGCGGACGCCGAGAGCCCCAAGACGCTCTTCTTCCGCGGCAATGCGCTCTACGGCGACGGGGAATTCGCCGAGGCGGCGCGCGCGTACGAGGCAGTGCGGGCCGCGGGCGTCGAGAGCGCGCCGGTCTACTACAACCTCGCCACCGCGTACGCGCGCGCGGGCGACGAGGGGCGCGCGCTCCTCAACTACGAGCGCACGCGGCGGCTGGCCCCGGGCGATCCCGACCTACGCGCCAACATGAGCTTCGTGCGGGGCGAGCGGCCCGACGACGGCGAGCCGTCGCTGTGGACGCGGCTGGTCCTGCCGCTCGCCGATCGCCTCGGCAGCGACGACTTGCTGCTGGCCGCCGCCGTCGCGTGGTGGCTGCTGTTGGCGGCGATGGTCGTCGGCCGGCTGCGCGAGACCACGCGTCGCGTGGCGCGATGGTGCATGGCCGGCGCGGCGCTCATCCTGGTGCTCACGCTGCCCGCCGCGGCGTATCGCATCGTGCGCGTCGATCGCCCCGCGTTCGCCGGCGTGCTCGCGCCCGCCCCGGTGCGCTTCGAGCCCAGCGAGAGCGGGACGGAGCACTTCGAGGCACCGGGCGGCAGCATCGTGGAGGTGCTGGCCGAGCGCGGCGGCTGGGCGCAGGTCGCGCGTCGTGGCGACGGGCTACGCGGCTGGCTGCCGCTCACGGCGATCGAGCGACTCTGAATAACAAAGAATTCACGTTGGAATTCACTTACAAAGCGTGTGCAGATGCCATGGCGTACGATCTTTAGGGGTTGTCTGCCGGGGAGCAGTCGCATAGCGTACGTACATGCGACGCATCCCCCCGCGCGCCTTGGTCGCGCTCTGCACTACGCTCGCCGTCGCGGCGTCCGCGCACGCCGCCGCCGGCCGACTGATCGTCCTCGATCGTGCCGCGACCACCGGCTCGGTCAACATCGTCTACAAGACGCCGGGTCCGGTCTACGGGATGCCCATCGGCGGCGACACCGGCGACGTGGCCGCGGAAGTGACCATCCGCATCGACGGCCAGGACACGCTCTTCACGGTTCCCGAGGGTGCGTACGACGGGAGCGCGGGCTGGAAGACCAACGACGCCGCGCGCGCGCTGTTCTTGAACCGCGGGGCACCCGGTGGTCCCACGGAGACCCGCAAGATGATCGTGCGCACGCCCGGCGGCGTCTCGATGGTGGCGAAGGGGCTCGGCGATTCGGCCACGGACGTCGACGTCATCGCACCGCCCGTGGGCACCGTGGACGTGCAGTACGCGGTGACGTCCGACGGCGTCACGGGACGCACCTGCACGCGGTTCGCCGCCGGCGCCTGCAGCCACAAGCCGCTCGACGACGGAGCGGGTGCCAAGCTCATCTGCCGCGACGGCCTCGCCGACCCGAATTGCGTGGCCTTCGGCGGCACGCCGAGCGGGTTCACGTGCACGGAGATCCTCGGCTTCAGCCAGACCCTCATGTGGCACGAGACTCCGGAGTTCCAGGCGCTGATCGACGACGCGCGCTACCAGATGCGGTTCCGCTCCGGCGGCGACGTCGACCTCTGGGCCGACACCAACGCCGACGCATGGAGCGCGCCGGTCCGTGCGGACTGCCTCGGTGGCGGCAGCCCCGTGCTCTGCACGCCGTGTGCGCAGGCTTCGACCGCGCCGGACCGCGTGATCTTCACCATCACGCTGCAGGCGTACGAGACCGACCAGCAGGTGTGGACCCAGAAGATCCGCGCGGCGATCGCAACGATCCGCCACAGGCACCCCCAAGTCGAGCAGATCGTGCTGCAGCCGGTGGTCGGCGGTCCGGGCGGGAACCCCTGCGCGTTTCCCGGTGCCCCGCAGGGCGTGCGCGCGGCCTTCAACCATCCGCACATCGAGGACGCCATTGCGACCGTGGTCGCCGACAGCCCGGATCTGGTCGCCGGCATCTCGCCCCGAGTCCCATCCTGCTCCGGATACGAGGACGAGCTCGGCCACCTCGCCGAGGCCGCCCGCGGACCCGTGGGCCAGGCGGTCGGGCAGTACTACCAGGCGTGGCCGTGACGGCCGTGCCCGCGCCCTGCGTCAGTAGCCGTCGATCGTAGCGACGCGCTCGCGATGCCACGTGGGATCGCCGAAGAGCGATTCCGAAAGGTGCGCGCGCTTGAACCATATGTTGAGGTCGAACTCCCAGGTGAAGCCGATGCCGCCGTGGATCTCGACCGAGCGCCGCGCCGTGCGGCTGTAGATGTCGGAGAGGGCGGCCTTGGCCATGGCCGCGGCGCGCGCGCGCTCGCGCGGCGAGCGGCCGGCGGCATACGCCGCGTGCCAGACCAGCGAGCGCGCGGGCTCGACGTCGGCCACCATCTCGGCCAAGAGATGCTTGATGGACTGGAACGAGCCGATCTTGCGTCCGAACTGCTCGCGGACCTTCGCATAGTCGAGCGCCATCGCGAGCGTGTGCGCCGCGCCGCCGAGGCTGTCGGCGGCGATGCCGAGGCAGGCGAGGTCGAGCAGGCGCGCGAGCAGCGCGCCGCCTTTGCCTTCGCCGCCGACGACGGCGTCGTGCCCGAGATGCGCGCGCCGCAGCGTCACCGTGCCGAGCCGCCGGGTGATGTCGAGGCCCGCGTGCGGCGTCACGTGAAAGCCCGCGTGGCCGCGCTCGATCGCGAAGAGCGTGACGCCGTCGGCGCCGCGACCCGCCTTGGTGCGGGCCGCCACGAGTACGAGATCGGCGCCGGGGGCATCGAGGACGAGCGGCTTCTTTCCCGAGAGCACGAAGCCGCCGCGCGCGCGGGAGGCGTGCAGCGTCACGCCGGCGGGATCGTGCCCGGCGCCGTCGTCGGCGTAGGCGAGCGCACCGAAGGCCTCACCGGCCATGAGGCGCGGCAACCAGGCGCGCTGCAGCCCGGGGCTGCCGCCGCGGAGCAATGCCGCGATGACGAGCTGGGTGGAGAGGAACGGACCGGGCGCCGCGACGCGGCCGAGCTCTTCGCACAGTGCGGCCAGCTCGAGGGCGCCGAGCCCGAGGCCGCCGCGTGCTTCGGGCACGAGCACGCCCATCCAGCCGAGCGCGCCCATCTCGCGATAGAGGCCGCGCGGGACGCCGTCTTCCAGCGGCGCGCAGTCGCGGATGAGGAGCGGCGGACACTCCTTGGCGAGGAAGTCCCGCGCGCTCTGCTGCAGCGATTCCTGCTCGGACGAGAGGGCGAAGTCGATCATGCCGGGCGGGGCTCCTTCGGAAGGCCGAGGCCGCGCTCGGCGATGATGTTCTTCTGCACCTGCGCGGTGCCGCCGCCGATGATGAGGCCGAGCGCGAACATGAAGTCGAGCGGCCAGAGGCCGCCGTCGATCGCCTCGCGGTCGCTGCGATGGAGCCAGCCGCCCGGCCCGAGGATCTCGAGCGCCGCGCGCCCGATCTGGTGGTTCAGCTCGCAGGTGGTGAGCTTGTTGACCGAAGCCGCGATGCCGGCCGGGTGGCCGCGCAGCGTCTCGGTGAGCTGCCGGTAGGCTTCGAGCCGCCGCGTCTCGACGGCGATCGACAGCTCGGCCAGCCGCTGGCGGACGACGGGGTCCTCGCTCGCGGGCTTGCCGTTGCGCGTCGTCGCGCGCGCGCGGCGCACGAGCCCGTCGAACAGCATCTGGGTCCGCGTCGTCGACGACAGCATGTTGCGCTCGTGGAACAGCGTGGCGTTGGCCACGGTCCACCCGTCGTGCAGGTGGCCGACGAGATTCTCGCGCGGCACCTTCACGTCCTCGAAGAAGACCTCGTTGAAGCCGGGGTCGCCGGTCATCTGGACCAACGGGCGGACCGTGACGCCCGGGCTCTTCATGTCGATCAGCAGATACGAGATGCCGCGATGCTTGGGCGCGTGTGGATCGGTGCGCACGAGACAGAACATGCGGTCGGCGTACTGCGCGTTCGAGGTCCAGATCTTCTGGCCGTTCACGACGAAGTGGTCACCCTCGAGATCGGCCCGCGTCTTGAGGGACGCGAGGTCGGATCCCGCGCCGGGCTCGGAGTAGCCCTGACACCAGATCTCGTCCGCCGTGAGGATCTGCGGCAGATATCGCTGCCGCTGCTCTTCCGTGCCGTGCGTGATGAGCGTCGGTCCGACCATCTGGATGCCCATCATCCCGATGATCTGCGGGCCGCGCGCGCGCACCATCTCCTCGTTGACGATGGTCTGGCGCATCACGTCGGCGCCTTGGCCGCCGTATTCCTTGGGCCAGCCCATCGCGAGGTAGCCGGCGTCGTGCAGCTTGCGCTGCCAGGCTTTCGCCCGGGCGATGCGACGTGGATCCGTCACCTCCATGGAGCGGTCCTGATCGGAGCGTTTGGGGACGTTCGCCTTGAGCCACGCCCGTACCTTCAGGCGAAACGCGCCATCCTCCGGCGAATCGGTGAGGTCCATCCGAGCGCGGTAACACGCGACCCACGGGAACGGAAGGCCCGCACTGGTGGCGATCTCGCGGCACCGGTAGAAGCGATCCGTGTCGGAAGATACGCCGCGGTACGGTGCCGGGCAGGGCGACGCCGTCGCCACCGTCACCACCGTGGATCACGTCTACGTGACGGTGCGCGACCTGGCGCGCTCCGAGCGCTTCTACGACGCGGTCATGCGGCTGCTCGGATTCCGCAAGGGAACCAAGGCGATCGCCGGTGAGCCGCACCTTCACTACTTCAACCAGGTGACGCAGTACACGATCCGCCCGGCGCGCGGCACGGCACCGCACGATCCGTACGCGCCCGGCCTGCACCACCTCTGCTTCCGCGTGGGCACGCGTGCCGAGGTCGACGCCGTGGCGGCGGCGCTTGCTCGGGCTCGGCGTCGCGGCGAGCGCGCCGGCCGTCTATCCCGAGTATGCGGACGACTACTACGCGACGTTCTTCACGGATCCGGACGGGCTACGGCTCGAGGTGGTCGCCGAGCGCTGGCTGCGCACCATGCTCCGCGAACGTTGGGCCGAGCTGACGGCGTTCGAAGATCCCGTTTCGAAGGCAGGGTGGCGTCGATGACCCACCCAGCGGCCGTCGATTTCGGTTGACCCTCGCCCTGGGGCACGGCTACAGCTCGTTCCCTATATGCGAAGCACACCCGTGGTCCTTGGCGTGTCGGTGGCCCTGCTGGCCGCAGGCGTGGCGCTGGCCGCCGACGTACCGGTGGCTGGCCGCAAGCTCATCGTCATCGACAAGGTGGCGACTGCGAGCCGCGCCAAGGTCGTCTTCGTGGCGCTCGACGGCGGTGTCACCAAGGGCTCCGGGACCGATCCGGCGACGGTCGATGCCGAATTCGCGGTGAGCTACGCCGGCACCAGCGTCGCGGGCGCGTTCATCCTGCCCGCGGGTGCCAGCAACGGCACCGACGGGTGGAAGGTGAACAAGCCGCTCGTCGCCAAGTACGTGAACAAGGCGGCCCCGACGGGCGGGCCGACGGACGCCAAGGTGGGTGTCGTGAAGCAGGGCAAGCTCTTGAAGATCGTCGGCAAGAGCCTCGGCGACGATCCGATCGAAGTGTTCGCGGCGGGAGCGCCGCCGGCCGGCGGCGTGGACACCGTGTTCACCGTCACCAACGGGGCGGAGACCAACCGCCACTGCACGAACTTCCCGCAGACGGTTTGTCAGTACAAGCTGATCGCCGCGGCGACGGGGGCGAAGCTCATCTGCCGCAACGGCGTGGGCAGCGCCTGCCCGAGTGCCACGACCACCACGTCGACGAGCGTCACCACCTCGTCGTCCTTCGGCACCTCCACCACGTCCACCTCGTCGAGCACCAGCTCGACGACGTCCACGTCCACCAGCACGTCCACGAGCAGCTCGACCAGCACGTCGACCAGCAGCACGTCGAGCACGACCAGCACCAGCTCGACCACCTCGACCAGCAGCACCACGAGCACCAGCTCGACGACCTCCACGTCCACCACCACGTCCACGAGCAGCTCGACCAGCACGTCGACCAGCAGCACGACGACGACGTCGGTCGCGCCCACCTGCAGCGACGGCATCGAGAACGGGCTCGAGACCGACATCGACTGCGGCGGGCCTGTGTGTCCCGATTGTCCGGTCGGTGACGGCTGCTCGGTGGCGAGCGACTGCGTCTCGAACGTATGCACCGGCACCGTGTGCAGCTGCGGCAACAACCTCTTCACCTTCACCGTCAACAGCAACAACGGCGGCCCGTTCGACTCCGCGGAGTGGCCGGGCGGGACGGCGATCCAGACGCCCGTGGCCGGGTGCTCGCTCACGATCAACCGGCCCAACAACAACATCGACCAGGTCTGCAGCCTCGGCGCCCCGTTCAGCATCAACTCCTTCGTGGGCTACTCGATGTGTCTCGCCACCGGCGGCGAGGACGGCGACGGCTGCCAGCCGGTGTCGTGCCCGTTCGCCGGCGTTGGCTCGTGCTGCAACGCGCGCCCGTCCTGCTCAGTGGCGACGAACGGCTCGGGCTCGGCACGCTACTTCGTGCAGTGCTTCAACTAGGAGATCCAGGCGTGTCGATCGAGCGTGCGCCGTCGGGCGCGCGCTCGTAGTACCGGTCGTCGCGCCGGAGATGGACCATGCCGGTCCGCGGGTCGAGGTGCGAGCGATACACTTCGACGCGGATCCGGTCCCACGCGGGGTACGTGGTCAGGACGGCTGCCGCGAAGCGGTCGGGGCGCGCGAGATGCCCGAGCCAGCGCCAGCGCTCGAGGAACGCCGCGCCCTCGGCTGCCAGCGCCGGCGTCGGGTTGCGTAGCTGCTCGTCGGATCCGGTGGCCGCGTCCCGTCCCCAGACCTCCATGCCGAGCGTGCGCGGCCGCGGCACCGAGTACATGCCCCAGCCCGCGAGCTTCCATGGGCTGACGTCGTAGCGCCAGCAGAGCCAGACGTGCACGGCCGGCCAGGCCGTGAGGAGGACGAGGCCGCCGCCGACCAGTGCGCGCTTCCAGCGCGCCATCAGTGGTACACCATGGCCGGCACGACGCCGATTGCGCCCAGGAGCAGCCAGGCGAGGAAGGCCGCGACGGCGAGCACGACACCGGCAGGCGCGGCGCGTGGGAGGAAGAGCAGCACGCCGTTCGCGAACACGAGCCCGAAGAAGACTTCGCGCGCTGCGACCTCGATGCCCGCGAGCATGGCCAGCGTCCCGGCGACGCCGAGCGTCCGCGTGGGCGGCCAGAGTAGCAGCACCGGCAGCAGGAGCTCCGTCGCGTAGACCAGGTTCGACACCGCGAGCACGGCGGGGCTCGTGACGAGAAACGGTCCCGATCCTAGATCCGCCGGAAACGCAGTGAGGCGCGCGTACTCGTCGGGCCGAAAGAGCGGTGCGAGCACGGGCCGGAACGACTCGATCCACAGCGAGTAGGCCAGATACTGCCCCTGGAAGTAGTAGCCGTGGGCGATCTTCTGCAGACCCGACGCGAACAGCACGAGGCAGACGAGCCAGCATAGCGAGCGGCGGAGCACGCGCCCCTCGGCGGGATCGGCCGGCCGCAGCAGCGCCAGCAGCAGCAGCGCGTAGAGCTCGAGGTAGGCGTGATTGCCCGTGGCAGGAAACTCCGCCGCGATCACCGCGGCATGGGTGGCGGCAAGCAGCGCAAACGCCGGCCGAGCAAGCCCGGGAACGAACGTGGCCGCGCATCCCACGGTCACGGTGCCGAGCGCCCACACGTACAGCGGCGCGAGCTGCGACCAGGTCGGGATGGCGCGCGCCCAGTACTCGGCGCCGAGCACCAGCACGAACACCCGCGCGAAGAGCCGGAGGTGCGGCAGCGGGTCGTCCGACGCGTCCCCGTCGAGCCAGGCGAGCAAGCGATTCACCGTGCGCGCTCGGGATGTCGCAAAAAGCGATCGGCACGGCAACCCTCAATTGACAGGCCCGCGACGTGGCTTCTATAGTCCGGCGGTTTTTCGTGCATGCATGTGCGCGCCGTCGCCATCATTCCGGTCCGCTTCGCGTCGACCCGCTTGCCCGGGAAGGCACTCGCGTCCCTGGACGGGCGGCCGATGATCCGCCACGTGGCGGAGCGCACGTGCCAGGCGCGCACCGTCGCGCGCGTGATCGTCGCCACCGATGACGAGCGCATCGCGGCCGCCGTGACCGGCACCGGCGCCGAGGTGGCCATGACCCGCGCCGACCATCCGACCGGCACCGATCGATTGGCCGAGGTCGCGCGCGATCTCGAGGCCGACGTGCTCGTGAACGTGCAGGGCGATCTGCCGCTGCTCGACCCCGCCATGATCGACCGTCTGGTGCGGCGCATGGCGGGCGACCCGGCGCTGCCCATGGCGACGCTCGCGCAGCCCGTCCACGACGACGCGGAGTGGCGCTCGCCGCACGTCGTGAAGGTCGTCTCCGACCTCTCCGGCCGCGCGCTCTACTTCTCGCGCAGTCCGATTCCCTGTCACCGCGACGGCGTCCGGCCGGGCACGCCCCTCGGGTGGCGCCACATCGGCATGTATGCCTATCGTCGCGACGTGCTCCTGCGGCTCGCGGATCTCCCCCCCACGCCGCTCGAATCGAGCGAGCGTCTCGAGCAGCTGCGAGCCCTGGAACACGGCATCGACATCGGGATCGAAACGTGGATGGACGCGGAGCCGGTGATCGAAGTGGACGTGGTGGAAGACCTCGAGCGAGCGCGCGCGGCGCTCAGTGGACGGACGACATGACGCGTGGGGGAACGAAGACGAAGTTCATCTTCGTGACGGGCGGCGTGGTCTCGTCGCTCGGCAAGGGTGTGGCCTCGTCGTCGATCGGGGCGCTGCTCGAAGCGCGGGGCCTCGACGTGACGATGGTCAAGATGGATCCGTACATCAACGTCGACCCGGGCACGATGAGCCCGTTCCAGCACGGGGAAGTGTTCGTCACCGACGACGGCGCCGAGACCGACCTCGATCTCGGGCACTACGAGCGCTACGTCTCGACGCGGATGACGCGCGCCAACAACTTCACCACCGGCGTGGTCTACCACACGGTCATCTCGAAGGAGCGGCGCGGCGACTATCTCGGCGGGACGGTGCAGGTGATTCCGCACATCACCGACGAGATCAAACGGCGCATCCTCGCGGCGGCCGAGGGCTTCAACGTCTGCATCACCGAGGTCGGCGGCACGGTCGGCGACATCGAGAGCCTGCCGTTCGTCGAGGCCATCCGGCAGCTCGGCTGGGACGTCGGGCGCGAGAACGCGCTCTACGTGCACTTGACGCTGGTGCCCTTCATCTCGGCGGCGGGCGAGCTCAAGACCAAGCCGACGCAGCACAGCGTGAAGGAGCTGACGGGGTTCGGCATCCAGCCCGACATCCTGCTCTGCCGCGCCGAGCGCCCGCTCGAGCAGAAGGTCAAGGCGAAGATCGCGCTCTTCTGCAACGTCGACGAGAGCCGCGTCATCAGCGCACCCGACGTGCAGCACATCTACGAGGTGCCGCTCGTGTTCCACGCCGAGGGTCTCGACGAGCGCATCGTCGAGCGGCTGAACACCTTCACCGGCACGCCCAACCTGTCGCGCTGGCGCCGCGTCGTGTCCGCCATCAAGAAGCCGCGCGACACCGTGCGCATCGCGATGGTCGGCAAGTACGTCGAGCTGAACGACTCGTACAAGAGCCTGAACGAAGCGCTCGCCCACGGCGGCATCGCCAACGAGGTCCGCGTCGAGGTCACGCACGTCGACTCCGAGCGCATCGAGAAGGACGGCATCCCCGACACCGTGCGGCAGGCCGACGGCGTACTCGTGCCGATGGGCTTCGGGCCGCGCGGCACCGAAGGCAAGATCGAGGCCGTGCGCTACGCGCGCGAGGAGAAGGTGCCGCTCCTCGGCATCTGCTTCGGCATGCAGATGGCGGTGATCGAGTTCGCGCGCCACGTCTGCGGCCTCGCCCGCGCCAATTCGACGGAGGTCGATCCGCAGACGCCGCATCCGGTGATCGACCTCATGACCGGCCAGCGCGGGCTCACGCAGAAGGGCGGCACGATGCGGCTCGGCGCGTATCCGTGCCAGCTCGAGGACGGCTCGCTCGCCCGCCGCGTCTACAAGCGGCAGAAGGTGGCCGAGCGCCACCGCCATCGCTACGAGTTCAACAACGCCTATCGCGACCAGCTGCAGACCGCCGGGCTCGTGTTCTCGGGGCTCTCTCCGGACGGCTCGCTCGTCGAGATGATCGAGCTGCCCGATCATCCCTGGTTCATCGCGTCGCAGTTCCACCCCGAGTTCCGCTCGCGCCCGATGGACTGCCATCCGCTGTTCCGGGGCTTCATCCGGGCCGCGCTCGAGCGGCGGTCGCAGGGAGCCGAGGTCCCGCTGCTCGGCGGGCTCAAAATCGTGAAGTGACGTCACGTGCCGTCCGCGTCGGACCGGTCACCATCGGCGGCGGCACGCCGCTGGCCGTGATCGCCGGGCCGTGTGTGATCGAGTCGCGCGACGCGGCCCTCCGGCACGCCGAGCGTCTCGGGGCCATGGCTCGCGCGGCCGCGCTGCCGCTCGTCTACAAATCGTCGTTCGACAAGGCCAACCGGACGTCGGTCGACGGCTATCGCGGCGTGGGCATGGAGGCCGGGCTCCGCATCCTCGAGGACGTGCGGCGTGAAACGGGGCTCCCCGTGCTGACGGACGTGCACGAGGCGTCGCAGATCGCCGCCGTCGCCGCGGTCGTCGACGTGATGCAGACGCCCGCCTTCCTCTGCCGGCAGACCGATTTCATCGCCGCGGTGGCGCGAGCGGGCAAGCCGGTCAACCTGAAGAAGGGGCAGTTCCTCTCGCCGGCCGAGATGCACCGCGTGGTCGAGAAGGCGCGCGCCACCGGCAACCAGGACCTGCTGGTGACCGAGCGCGGCTTCGCGTTCGGCTACAACAACCTGGTCTCCGACATGCGTGCGCTGCCGGTCCTCGCGGCGACGGGCTGTCCCGTCGTCTACGACGCCACCCACAGCGTGCAGCAGCCGGGCGGACAGGGCACCGCTTCCGGCGGCGACCGCGAATTCGTAGCACCGCTCGCGCGCGCCGCGGTCGCGGCGGGCGTCGATGCCGTGTTCATGGAGGTGCACGAGGATCCCTCGCGCGCGCTCTCGGACGGTGCCACCAGCCTGCGCCTCGCCGATGTGCCGCGGCTGTGGGCCCAGTTGACGGCGATCGCGGCGGCTCGCCGCGCCCCAACCATTGCGATGGGACCACGCAGTTCGCCCGGTCAGTCACCGCAAGACGCCATCTGCAACGGGCATCCGCGAGGCGTGCCATCCGAACGTCGGCCGGTCTCCCAGCAAGGGGA
>Ga0187893_10003040_pt1 | contig 35146 bp, 24 predicted proteins | sample MA1701074metaG_FD_139574 | JGI IMG/M metagenome (GOLD analysis project Ga0187893, IMG submission 139574) | White microbial mat communities from a basaltic lava cave in the Kipuka Kanohina Cave System on the Island of Hawaii, USA - MA170107-4 metaG ...
CAGCGCATGGTTAGCCCTGCGCATTCTACCACCGCGCAGAAGGACCTCCGTGCGGTGACGACTCTGCGCGCGGATCTCGCGGTGCCGATTCAGCTCCGGCGGCGCCCGCGAACCTTCGAGGCGCCTATCCAAGCCGGGAAAGTCGATGGCTTTGAGATGCAACGCACTTCTTCGTGAACCTACGGCCGGGCGCCGCCGGCCCAGGTGAAGCGACCGGCTACTGGACGCAGACCCTCGAGCGGGAAGGAACTCGCCAGGGATTCCGAGCAGCCTTTGCTCCAAACGGATGCAACCACGACTGCGAAGCGAGAGCGGCCCTACCACGCCGCAGAGCGCGCCGCCTAGCGGCACGGCCCTCATGACCGCTGCCTCTTCCTCTTCAGGAACAATTACTGCGTGCGCGAGGGCTAACGTATGTGCGCTCAGCTGCAGCCGCCCGTGAATCACCGCGCCTCGCCCGGCGGATGGTCCGGCGTCGAAGACCCGACCGCTGGACGCCGGCCCCGAGCCCTGCAAAGCAGAAGCCGGCGGCTGTCAGCTGCAGCGCATGGTTAGCCCTGCGCATTCTACCACCGCGCAGAAGGACCTCCGTGCGGTGACGACTCTGCGCGCGGATCTCGCGGTGCCGATCCAGCTCCGGCGGCGCCCGCGAATCGAGAAGGGACCTCTCGAAGCTGGGAAGGCCGTTGACCTTGGGATTCGACGCCCTTCTTCGTGAACCTACGGCCGGGCGCCGCCGGCCCTGGCGAAGTGACTGGCCACTGGACGCAGGCGCTCGAGCGGGAGAGAACTCGCCAGGGATTCCGAGCAGCCTTTGCTCCAAACGGATGCCACCAAGATTGCGAAACGAGAGCGGCCCTACCACGCCGCAGAGCGCACTGCCTAGCGGCACGGCCTTCATGACCGCTGCGTCTTCCTCTTGAGGAAAAATTACTGCGTGCGCGAGGGCTAACGTATGTGCGCTCAGCTGCAGCCGCCCGTGAACCACCGAGCACCGCCCGGCGCACGGTCCGGCGTCGACGACCTGACCGCTGGACGCCGGCCCCGAGCCCCGCAGAGCAGAAGCCGGCGGCTGGCAGCTGCAGCGCATGGTTAGCCCTGCGCATTCTACCACCGCGCAGAAGGAGCTCCGTGCGGTGACGACTCTGCGCGCGGATCTCGCGGTGCCGATTCAGCTCCGGCGGCGCCCCCGAATCGAGAAGGGATCTGTCGAAGCTGGGAAGGCCGTTGACCTTGGGATTCGACGCCCTTCTTCGTGAAGCTACGGCCGGGCGGCGCCGGCCCAGGCGAAGTGACCGGCCCCTGGACGCAGACGCTCGAGCGGGAGAGAACTCGCCAGGGATTCCGAGCAGCCTTTGCTCCAAACGGATGCCACCAAGATTGCGAAGCGAGAGCGGCCCTACGACGCCGCAGAGCTCACTGCCTAGCGGCACGGCCTTCCTGACCGCTGCCTCTTCCTCTTGAGGAAAAATTACTGCGTGCGCGAGGGCTAACAGTTATTGGCCTGCTCCCCCCGCCGGCTATCGGCGCCTGTGACGAGCTGCGCTCGGCGCTGGGATTCGTGGGAAGAGCCTGCGCTGAGGGCAGTCTAACTCGATGAGGGGGGTGATGGGCTGCGGAGTGGGGGCCGGGATTGGCGTCGGGGGTGGGTGGCGATAGGCTGCAATCGGCCTGTTCCAGGTGGGTCGCTCTCCGACATCCGGCTGAATCGCCCCGACTTCTCCGGGGGCTCGCTCAGTCGAGTCCGACGTCCGAGTTCGCGTGCGGGGGCCGCGGCGCGCGCGGGGCCCAGCGGGCGGCGGCGGCGAGCGCGAGCCCGAGCGCGACGAGAGCCCGCGGCCCGAGGGCCGGCAGCGACTCCGGCGCGGGCTGGACCAGCGCGAACTCGCCGAAGGCATCGAGGCCCGAGCCGATCGGCTCGGGCAGGTACGAGGCCGTGAACACGTGGTTCACGAGGTCGTGCGAGGACGCGGGGAGGATCTCGAAGTTCCCGTTGGCGAGGCGCGCGAGCTGCAGCAGGGCCGGGTCCTGGACCGGATTTCCGATCAGCTGGACCGCCCCGTACTCGATCGAGATCTCGATCGGCCCGCTCACGGCGAGTGCGCCGTCGGCGAGGAAGTCGTAGATCGAGCCGACGAAGGCGTAGCCCGCCGGAGGCCGCGAGAGCGACTGCGGATCCGGGATCCGGAAGCCGTCGAGCTCCCCGGGAACGAGCACGCTCGCGATCGAGAGGGAGAGCGAACTCCCGACGTCCGGCTGCACGCCGGTCCCGGCCGGCACGTGCACCTTGCTCGCCGGGTTGGGGTCGATGCCGCCCGACAGAAGGTTCAGCTCGTTCTTGACCGCGGGGATGTTCATGATCGCGGCGTCGATCGCGTCGAGGATCTGCTGCTTGGTCTTCGGATTCCCGATCGGATCCTTCAGCTGCAGCGAGTCGAACTGCTCCTGCGTGAGCCCGTTGACGTAGTCGGCGAGCGCGTTGGCCGCGCTCGTGATGCGGTCCGGTCCCATGCCGCTTCCGGGCTGTGTCTCTCCCGCCAGCACGGCATTGCGAAGGGCCTGGTACCTGTTCAGCAGCTCTTTGAGGACCGGGCTGTCGGGCGGCGCGCTGCCCGTGGTGCCGCCCCCCAGCCTGAACTGCACGCGGCCGTTCCAGACGCGCAGGACCTCCACCCGCAGCGAGCTCAGGAGTCCGACGACGACCGGGCGCGTGAGCGCCCAGCTGGCGTAGACCCGCTTGGAGCGCCCCGAGCGGTCGTGATCGGGGTCCGAGCGCGCCGCCTTGATCATGCGGAGCTGCTCCGCGGTGAGCACGCCCCCCGTCGCCCATTGCGTCAGCTTCACCTCGGCGTCGTCGCGAACCACGACCGACTCGGGATCGCCGAGCTTCGCGAGCTCCGCGGCCACCTCGGCGTCGCTGACCTGCGCCGAAGCGGGCGTCCCCGAAGCGAGAAGGGCTGCGAGCGAGAAGCCCAGGGCTGCAAGCGCGAGCGTTCGAGCGCGCATTGGCAGGTCTCACATGGATGGGGCGACCCGCCTCCCATCCTCTACGCCGCGGGATCCGGAGTCAAGCGGGCGGCGCCGAGGGTTGCACCCGCGACCGGGACGCAGGCGGGGAGGGCTGCCCACGGCTGCCGCCACGGCGAGCACCCGGCAGCGCGGAGTCCCGGCGCGGGGCGCACCGCCTAGCGCGCTGGCGCTGCCGGCCAGGCTCTCGATCGAGGGGGTTCCTGGGGAGGCCCCTCGCATCGATCCTGGCGTCGGCTCGGCCTCGGCGTCCGTACGCCCCATTCCTCCCTTCCGAGTCCTGGTTCCAGAGAATGCGGCGCAAGGTCGAGCGGTTCTCTCGTGCGCGCTCTGGCGTGCGGCTGTCGCTGGCGCTGATGCTCGCCGTCGGCACGGCCGGGAGCGCGGGCGCTTCGCATGCGGTGCCCGACGGGCTGGGCGCTTCCGACTGGTCGAGCCTCCGGCCGGAGGGGCCCGGGATGGGATCTGGTCCTCTCGCATTCTGCTCGGCATGGCGTTCGTCCACTCAAATATCAGCTGCGCTTCAGGGGAGCGCCCGAGGAGGCCTTCGGTTCAAGCGGCCAACGCGACACTCTCGTTGAATCCTTCTGCTGGGGAACGGAAGGCCCTCTCGGTCGAGCGAGAGCGAACAGCGGGAGAGGCCGCTGCCGGGCCTCCCGCCGGCTAGCCCGTCGCGATCACCGCATAGGTCTCGCGGGGGAAGTGGACGACGAGCGTCCCGGCGCGCTCGCTCTCGCGGCGGACCGCGATCTCGTGGAGGCCCGACGGCGCGAGTGCCCCCGCGACCTTGCCCGAGCCGTACTCGTCCGGGAGGACGACCACCGGCGCGCCGAGCGCAATCCCCTCCGGCAGCACGAGCTCGCCGTCGAAGGGCTCCGGATCGGCCGCCCGCGCGATTGCGATGGCGTCGGCCGCCGAGAGCGGGCTGGGGCGCCCGCGGCCGAGGCGCTTCATCCGCTCGAGCCAGGCGGCCACGGCCTTGCGCGGCTCGAGCAGGGCAGCCGTCCGCGGCTGGCTGCCGAGGAACAGGAGCGGATGACAGGCGGCGGCATCCGAGACGCAGGGCGTGTCGCCGAGCAGGAACTCGCGCCCGTCGGCGAGCAGCGCCTCGAGCCGGTCCAGGTTCGCCTGGATCTGCACCAGCTTGGTGGGGAGCACCAGGGCTGCGCCGTCGAGGTTCGTGCCGGGCGTCACCATCGTCTTGCGCCGGTCCTCGACGAACTCCGGCGGAAAGACGCCGCCGATGCCGAAGAACGCCAGCACCACCATCATGAAGGTGGTCTCGGACCACTGGCACAGGCTGTGCGCGATCGTCTCCTGGCCGGGCGGATACAGCGGCGACTGCGGGAAGCGCCGGTCGAGCTCGCGCGCGATGCAGGCGGTGTCGCAGTAGATGTCGGCGCCGACCTGCAGCACCGGCACGCGGCGGTAGCCGCCCGTGAGCTCGAGGTGGTCGGGCTTGGGCATGACCATCGGCGTGTCGACCGAACGCCACGCGAGCCCCTTGAGCCCCAGACACAGGCGGATCTTCTCCGCGTAGGGCGACATCGCGTAGTGGTGGAGAACGAGCTCGCTCATCGTCTCTTCGAACCTCCGGCCGCGGAGCGTACCGAAGGCGCGCGGCCGGGGTGGCGAAATGGGAATGGGCGCCCGAGCAGGCTGTAGTCTTGCTCGTATCGCTCGAATCCTCGATCGCGCACTGGACGGTGCGCCTCGCCTCGACCGCGCGACCGGGCGAGCGTGCAGGAGGAAACCGAAATGCCGCACCCGGCCCTCACCGCGAATCGCACCGCCGTCATCACCGGAGGCGCGAGCGGTATCGGGCTCGCCGTCGCCGAGCGCCTGGTCGGCCTCGGGATGAACGTCTGCCTCGCCGACCAGGACGAAGCGGCGCTGAGCGAAGCCGCTGCGACGCTCGCGCAGTCGGCGAAGCGCGGCGCTGACGCGGTGCTCGCGGTGCCGACCGACGTCTCCCGCGTCGAATCCGTCGAGGCGCTGCGCGAAGCGCTGCTCGCGCGCTTCGGCGAGGTCGCGCTGCTGATGAACAACGCGGGCGTGGGCGGCGGCGGTGCGGCCAGCCAGAATCTCGAGGGCTGGCGGCGCGTGGTCGGCGTCAACTTCTGGGGTGTCGTGCACGGCCTGCAGGTGTTCACCGCGGGGATGATCGAACAGGGAACTCCCTGCGCGATCGTCAACACCGGCTCGAAGCAGGGCATCACGAACCCGCCCGGCGACGCGGCCTACAACGCCACCAAGGCCGCGATCAAGAGCGTGACCGAGAGCCTCGCCCACCAGCTGCGCCAGACCGCCGGCTGCCGGGTCAGCGCCCACCTGCTGGTGCCCGGCTTCACCTACACCGGCATGATCCGGCGCTTCGCCAGGGAGAAGCCGGCCGGCGCCTGGTGGCCCGCGCAGGTCGCCGACCATCTCCTCGCAGCCCTCGAGCGCGGCGACTTCTATGTGATCTGCCCCGACAACGACGTCTCGGCCGAGACCGATCGCCGTCGCATCGCCTGGACGGCGGGGGACATGATCGAGAACCGTCCCGCGATGTCGCGCTGGCACCCCGACTACGCGGCGGCCTTCCAGGCGCACATGGAGAAGAAGCGGGACTGAGCGCCGTTCCCGGGACGCAGCCCCTTTCGCCGGACGCAGCCGGAGACGGCGGAGCTTACGGTCGCGAAGTCTGCGATCGGTTCCAAGAGCGGGCGCGGCCGGGCGGCCGGCCTCCGGAGCCGCGGAGGCCTTCGCGCTGGGCGTCCAGAGTGGAGCGCCGCGCTACGACTCGAGCTTCACGCCGAAGTGATCCGTGTAGAAGCGGAACTCGTCGCGCAGCGCGCGCGCGTCGAGGCCGAAGTCGGCGAGCGCGTAGCGCACGCGGCCGTGCAGGCCCTGCGGGTGCTCGTCCATGTAGCGCTGGATCGCCGCGCGCGAGGTCTCGGGGAGCGGCTGCCCGGCGAGCGCGTAGATCCGCTCGACCCACTCGACGTCGCGGCCGACGAGCTCGTGGAAGCGGATGTCGAGCGACTGCGCGGCCGGGAGCTGGTCGCGGTCGCGCGCGCAGGCGCGCAGCAGGTCGAGGATGCGGTCCTTCCAGTACCGGCCGTAGCGGCGCGGGTCGGGGCGGTCCTCGGAGAGGCGCGCGCCGTAGCAGGCCATCGTCGCGAAGGACGCGACGATCGAGACCGGGTCGCGGTGCGTCACGACGAAGCTCGCGTCCGGGAACACGCGCAGGAGCGGCAGCAGCTGCTCGAGGTGCTGCGGCGACTTGAGCACCCAGCGCCTCGGCCCGCGCAGCCACTGCAGCGCCTTCAGCACGCGCGCGAGGTAGCGGTAGTGCGGGGTCTGGTCGCTCGCGCGGTAGGCGTCGCGCCAGTCCGGGGCGCAGCCCAGGTTCTCGAAGAACATGGTCGAGAAGTCGAGCGCGAGCAGGTCGATCTCCTCGTGCACGTAGTCGACGGCCATCTCGTGCATGCGCTTGAAATGGGGCAGCAGCGCGTCGAGCTGCTCGATCGCCGCGGCGCAGCGCGCGCGGCGCGGGTCGGGCGCGCCCGGCGCGGCGCGCTCACGCGGGTCCGGGAAGGGCTCCTGCGCCTCCCAGTAGGGCAGCGAGCGCAGCGCGGGATCCGCGGCGATCAGGTTGTGCAGGTGGGTCGTGCCCGTGCGCGGCAGGCCCGCGATCACGATCGGGCGCGCGATCGACTCGGCCTCGATCTCGGGATGCCGGCGGCAGAGGTCCTCGAGCAGGAGCCGGCTCTTCGCATAGCGCACGAGGGTCTGGTGGCGGCTCAGGCGCCCCATCGCGTTCAGCCCGGCCTGGCGGTCGAGGGCATCGAGCAAGAGCGCGAGGCGCGCGCGGAAGTCCGGCGGGCCGAACTCCGAGAGGCCGGTCTCCGCGGCGGCCTGGCCGCAGACGCCGCCGGCGCTCCAGTCGAGCGCGCGCGCGGCCGGCTCGAGCGCGGCCGCGGCCGCGCGCAGCTCCGGCGGGAGCCGAGGCGCGGCGAGGTCGTCGATCGCGACGTCGGCGGGCCGGCGCTGGCTCATCCGCGCGCGAGCTCCGCGCTGCGCGCGGCGCGGTAGAGCGCGAGGCAGCCGAAGGCGGTCCGGATCCCCTCGAGCTCGCGCGCGTCGACCAGGCCCGCGCCCTGCATCAGCCCGGGCAGGCGGCCCTCGAGGTTGTCCTCGATCCGGTGCCCGTGGTGGATCAGCCAGGTCAGCGCGCGGTCGAGCCGGGAGCGGGGCGGCCCGAAGTCGAGCACGTGCAGGGAGCCGCCCGGGACCAGCACGCGGCGCACCTCGGCGAAGGTCGCGCGCTTCTCGTCGCGCGTGAGGTGGTGCAGCATCAGCGAGCTCACGACGCGCTCGAAGCTCGCGTCGGCGTGCGGGATCGCGTCGCCGAAGCCGCGCTCGAAGCGGATCTCGAGGCCCGCGCGCGCGGCCTTGTCGCTCGCGCGCGCGAGCGCCTTCGGATCCGGATCCAGGCCCGTCACCTCCAGGCCCGGCTCGCGCTGCTTGAGCAGCAGGCTCGTCGCGCCCGTGCCGCAGCCGAGGTCGAGCACGCGCATCCCCGCGCGCAGCCCGGCCGAGGCGAGCAGCGCGCCGCGCGTCTTCTCGTCGCGCATCGCGAGCTTGACGAGCGGGTCGTAGAGCGGCAGCAGCAGGTCGTGTCCGGCGGCCGGGATGTAGTGGCGATGCGATTCAGTCATGCGCCTCTCCGTGGCGGTGCCGGTGGTGCAGGTCCGGCAGGTGGGGGTGATCGTGCGCGAGCGCCTCGTGCGTGTGCCAGTGCGAGTGCTGCAGCGAGTCGGGCTGGCCCGGGTGCGCGTGCCGGTGGTGGCCGTCGTCGTGCGTGTGCGGATGGACGTGCGCGAGCGCGCGGTGGCGGTGGAAGTGCGCGTGGCGCTCGCGGAAGAGCAGCAGCAGCGAGACCGCGAGCAGGCCCGCGCCCGCGAGCTGTGCGCGCAGGACCGGCTCGCCGAGCGCGAGCCAGGCGCCCGCGAGGCCGAAGACCGGCGCGCTCGAGAAGAGGATCTGCGCGCGCGTCGCGCCGAGGTCCTGCGCCGCGCGCAGCGAGAGCACGTGGGAGAGCCCGTAGCCCGCGCCGCCGACCGCGAGCGCCGCGGCGATTGCGGCGGGCTCGCTGCGCCAGAGGCCCAGCGCCGCGGCGAGCGCGGCGTTCGCGCCGCCCGCGACGGCGCCCTTCCAGAAGGTCGTGACGCTCGCGGGCACGCCGTCGACGAGCGCGGTCCAGTGGTTGTCGAGCGCCCAGCAGCAGCAGGCCGCGGCGACGAGCGCGCCCGCGAGACCGCCCGCCTCGGCGTCCGCGCGGCTGAGCAGCGCGCCCGCCGCGAGCGCGCCCGCGCAGCCGAGCCAGCCCGCGCGCCCGAGCCGGTCGCGGAAGAAGAGCGCGCCGAAGAGCGCGGTCGCGAAGAGCTCGAGCTCGAGCCAGAGCGCGACCGAGGCGGAGCTCGCGAGCGCGAGCCCCGCGAGCATCAGCACGGGCGCGAGCGCGCCGCCGAGCGCGATCGCGCCGAGCAGGAAGCCGGTGCCGCGCGGGTCGCGCGGCCAGAGGCGCTCGCTGCGCAGCGCGGCGGGCGCGGTCGCGAGCGCGGCGCCGAGATAGAGCAGCGACGCGAGCGGCAGCGCGGGCAGGCCCGCGAGCAGGTGCTTGCTCGCGGGCGTCGTCGCCCCGAAGAGCGCGGCCGCGAGCAGCGCGGAGGCGACCGGCAGCGCCCGGCTACTGCACGCCGTAGAGCGCCGCCGCATTCGCGTGCAGCACCTTCTCGAGCGTCGCGGCCGGCAGGCCCGCGAGCGCGCGCTCGGCGTAGGCGGCCGGGTGCTGCGCGCGCCCGTTCGCGGGGCCGGGGTGCTGGCAGGTCGGGTGCGGGAAGTCCGTCTCCCAGAGGATGTTGTCGGGGAAGAGCTCGAGCGCCGTGCGCATGCAGCCCTCCTCGAACCAGAAGCAGGAGTAGACCTGGCGCCGGAAGTACTCGGAGGGCAGCAGGTCGTACTCGGGATGCTCGCGGCGCACCTGGCCGTTGCTCCACTGCCAGTCGCACATCTCGAGATACGAGTGGATCCAGCCGACGCCGCTCTCGACGGAGACGAACCGGAGCTTCGGGAAGCGGTGGCAGATGCCGCCGAAGAAGAGATCCGAGAGGCAGTTCGCGTTCTGCATGAACACGAGCGAGGAGACGCGGCCGAAGTTCGCGCGCGTGCCGATCTCGCCCGAGTCCCGCATCAGATCGCTGATGTCGCCCGCGCCAATGTGGAAGCTGATCGAGAGGCCGGCGTCCTGCGCGGCGGCCCAGACCGGATCCCAGTGGCGGTGGCAGAGCGGCGGCTGGCCGAAGTCGGTCGGCTTCGAGCAGTGCAGGATCGCGCGGTGTCCGAGCTTCGCGGCGCGCTCGATCTCGCCGACGCAGGCCGCGACGTCCCAGAAGGGCATCGCGGCGACCGGCAGCAGGCGGTTGCGGTCGGCGCTGCACCACTCGACCAGGAAGTCGTTGTAGGCGCGCACGCACTCGAGCATGAGCTCGGGCTGCTGCAGCTTGAGGAAGCCGCCCGAGCCGAAGCCGCCGACGTTCGGGTAGAGCACCTGCGCGTAGATCTTCTCGGCGTCCATGTGCGCGAGGCGCGCCGCCGCGTCGTAGGAGCTCTTCGGGATGTCGTCGTAGCCGAGCGGGGTGTCGGGGAAGGAGCCGTCGAAGCCCGCCATCGTGGTCCAGCCGGGTCCGCCGGCGGTCTGGTCGCGGATGAACCAGAGGTCGCGGCCGTCCACGCGCTTCACGTGCGGCACCGCGTCGCCCCAGCGGCTCGCGACGCGCGAGGTCCAGAGGTCGGGCGGCTCGGTGATGTGGGTGTCGGTGTCGATCGCGCGCACGCGGTCGAAGATCTGCGGCATCGGGGGGCTCCTCGTGCCGGCGACGATACCCCAGAATGCCCCGGCCCGGCCTCCGCTTAGGAGCTGAAGCGCGATGTGCAGACTGCGGACTCAAGTCGGCTCCGCTGCAGGTCGAAACAGCTCCATCCCCCCGCTGCGCGAGCCCGGCCCGCGCCCGGATCGGAGAGTGGAGTGGAGCCCGGCCTCGGAATCCTCGCGGCGCTGCTGGTCGGCGCGCTCGCGCTCGGCCTCGGGATTGCGCTCCGCGCGCGGCGGCGGCTCGGCGAGCGCATCCGGCGCGTCGCGGCGGGGCTCCGCGCGCTCGCGGCGCGCGAGTCCCTGGCCGGCGCGCGGCTCGCGCTCGACGGCCGGGATCCCCTCGATGCGCTCGAGGCGGGCTTCAACCGCTTCGCGGAGCGGCTCGACGCGAGCCTGGCCGAGCTCAGCGGGCTCCTGCGGGACGCGGCGCGCGGCGTCGCGCCGGGCGCCGCGCGCGTGCGCGCGTCGGCGGGGCGCGGGGGCGAGGCCGCACTGCAGGCGGCGGCTGCGCTCGAGGCGCTCGCGCGCGCGTCGGGCGCAGAGGGCGCGCGCGCACAGCAGCTGCTCGACGAGATCGGCGCCGCGCTCTCCGGCGTCCGGCGCCAGGACGACTCGAACGCCGAGCTCGGCGTGAACGCGGAGGCGCTCTCCGAGCGCGCGGCCGCCGGCGCGGGCTCGATCCAACGGCTCGCGCAGGGCCTGCTCGCGCTCGGGGCGGGCCTCGACGGCCTGCGCGAGCTCGCGCGCACGAGCGGGGAATCGCTCGCCGGCGTCGGCGCGGCCGCCTCTGACGCCGAGGCCCACGCGGCCGAGACGCTCGCGCTCTCGGAGAGCGCGCTCGCGGCCGCGCGCGACGGCGCGCGCTGCGCGGCGGAGAGCGCGCGCGGAACGGGCGAGCTCCGCCAGAGCTTCGCGCGCATCGAAGGCGTGGTCGCGGAGCTCGCGAGCAGCGCGCAGGCGATCGACGAGGTCGTCTCGGTGATCGAGTCGATCGCGCAGAGCTCGCGCATGCTCGCGCTGAACGCGCGCATCCTCGCCGCGCACGCGGGTCCGCAGGGGCGCGCCTTCGCGGTGGTCGCACAGGAGATGGACGGGCTCGCCTCGCGCTGCGCGAACTCGGTGCAGGAGATCGCGCGCCGGATCGCGGTCGTGCGCGCGGGAAGCGCGCGCGCGGTCGAGGCCGTCGCAGAGGGCGCGTCGCACCTGCGCGCGGGCGGCGAGCGCGAGCGCCTGGCGCAGCGCGCACTCGCCGAGGCCGAGGAGCGCGCGGGCGCTGCGGCCGACCGCGTCCTGCTCGTGGTGCGCGCCGCGCGCACGCAGGGGGTCGGCCTGCGCGCGCTCGAGGCCGGCATGCGCCGCGTCTCGGAGCTCGTCGAGGGAATCGAGCGCGCGAGCCGGGAGCCGCTCGCGGAGGGCGAGGAGATCGAGCGCGACTTCGAGCGCATCTGCGCGCTCGCCGAGGGCGTGCGCGCGCGCGCGGAGGAGCAGCGGCGCCGGAGCGCCGAGAGCGCGAAGGCGCTCGAGTCGATCGAGACGCTGCTGGGGGAGGGCGCCGCGGCGGCGCAGCCGCAGCAGCCGATCGCGCAGGTCCTCGCGGGCGCGATCGAGCTCTCGCGCGCGGCCGCGCGCGAGGCGGACGAGGCCGGCCGCGAGCTCGGCGACGCCGTCGCGCGGCTCGAGGCGCGCGCGGCGGAGCTCGGGGCGCGGATCTCGGGAAGCGGCGGGCCGCCCGCACCCGAAGGCGCGGCGCGGCCGGCGGCCGGAGCCGAGCCCGTCTAGCGGGCGCGCCGCCGCCTAGCGCGCGCCGCGCGCAGGGCGCGGCGCATGCGCGGGATCCCCCGTTCCGGGGATGGCCGGCGCCGCCGGCGGCGGTATCCAGGACGGCACAGGGGGGTCACCAGAGCCGCGGAGGGAAGTCGGACATGCGTCTCCGGATCGCATTCGCACTCGCGCTTGCACTGGTCGTCACGGCGGGCCTCTTCGCGCTCCTCGGCGCGCTCACGAGCCACGCGGTCTCGGTCGAGCCGAGGCCGCCGGCAGCGCCGATCGAGTTCACTCCCCTGATCCCGGACTCGCCGGTGTTCGCGATCCCGCGCGAAAAGCCGCAGCTGCCGCGCCCCGCGCCGATCCGGAACCAGCCCGTCCCGCTGCCCGAGCCGTCGCCGCTGCCCGATCCGAAGGGGGCGGCGCTCGACTTCGACCCCCGGCGCGAGCTCGCGCCGGGCGGCGACCCCTTCGCCCCGGACGGCGAAGGCCGGCGGCGGGGCGGGCAGGGCCTCTCCGACCGCAGCGCGTCGCCGCTCGTGCGGATCGAGCCGCAGTACCCGCCGCAGGCCGTCCAGCGCGGCCTCGAGGGCTGGGTGACCGTGCAGTTCACGGTCGCGGCCGACGGCAGCGTGCGCGACGCGCGCGTGCTCCGGTCGAGCCACGCGGTCTTCGAGCGCGAGGCGCTGCGCGCGGTGCTGCGCTTCAAGTACCGGCCGCAGATCGAGGCGGGCAGGGCGGTGGAGCTCGGCCAGACGCTCACCCTGCGCTTCTCGCTCGCAGACGGGGCGGCGCAGCGCTAGGCGATTGCGCCGCGGAGTGCAGCGCTGAGGCGATCGCGCCGCGGAGTGCAGCGCTGAGGCGATTGCGCCGCGGAGTGCAGCGCTAGGCGATCACGCCCTCGGAGCGCAGCGCGTCGAGCTCCGCGTCCGCGAGGCCGAGGTCCCGCTGCAGCACGAGGCGCGTGTGCTCGCCGAGGCGCGGCCAGCGGCGCGCGGGCTGCGCCTCGCTGCGCGAGAGCTTGATCGGGTTGCCGACCACGTGCAGCGGCTCGTCGCGGTCGGGGCGCGGGATCTCGAGGATCATCTCGTGCGCCTGCACGTGCGGGTCGCGCCGCAGGTCGGCCGCGTCGTAGCTCGGGCCCGCGACGATGCCCTGCTCGGCGAGCAGGCTCGCGGCCTCGAGCTTGGTCCGGGCCGCGGCCCAGGCCTCGATCGCGGGGCGGATCACGGAGTCCTGGTGGTCGCGCCAGCCCTCGCGCGTCGCGAGGCGCGGATCCGCGAGCCACTCCGGGTGCCCGACCGCGCGCGCGAGGCGCTCGAACTGGTGCTCGCGGCCGACCTGCAGCACGAAGAGCCCGTCTTTCGCCTGGAAGCAGGTCGAGATCCCGGGCCACGCGCGGATGCTGTTGTCGTGGATCCCGATCGAGGGATTGAAGGGGACCTGGTCCATGAACGCGATCACCGCGTCGAGCATCGCGATGTCGACCTTCTGGCCGAGGCCGGTGCGGCTCCGCCCCTCCAGCGCCGCGAGCGTGCCGATCGCCGCGAAGAGCGAGCTCACGATGTCGCCGACCGCGCCGCCGACGCCGATGTTCGGCAGCCGCCCGGGCTCGGGCCGGAACGAGTAGAAGCCGCCCATCGCCTCGGGCACGAGCGCGTAGGCGGGCCAGTGGCCGTAGGGCGAGGACAGCAGGCTCCCGAAGCCCGAGACCGCGACGTAGACCAGGCCCGGGTGGAGCGCGGCGAGCACCTCGTAGCCGAGGCCGAGGCGCTCGAGCGTGCCGGGCTTGAAGTTCTCCGCGACGACGTCGTAGTGCGGCACGAGGCGCTTCACGAGCGCGACGCCCTTCGCGTGCTTGAGGTCGATCCCGAGGCTCTGCTTCGAGAGGTTGTTGCGCAGGTAGGTCGCGCCGACGCGCCGGCCGTCGTCGTCCTCGATCGAGGGCGCGGCCGTGCGGCCGGACTCGCCCTCGACGGGGTGCTCGACCTTGACGACCTCCGCGCCGAGGTGCGCCAGGAGCTGCGTCGCGTAGGGCACCGCCTGCATCTGCTCGAGCGCGAGGATGCGCACGCCCGCGAGCGGCAGGGGGTGCGCGGGAGCGCGCTCCTCGCGGGCGGCGCTCATCGTGCCGGCAGCGTCTCCGGCACCGCGTCGAGCCGGTAGAGCCGCTTCGCGTTGTCGTGCAGCATCTTGCGCACCTCGAGCCGGGGCACCCCGCGGAACACGCGCTCGATCGTGACGCGCGAGTTCGGCCAGTCGCTGCCCGTGTGCGGATAGTCGGTCGACCACATCAGGTGGTCGAGGTTGAGCCGGTGGCGCAGCTCGATGCCGACCGAGTCGATCATGAAGGTCGCCCAGAAGTTGCGGTGGAAGACGTCGCTCGGCATCCGCGTCATCTTCTCGGTCGCCTGGGTGAACCAGCGGTAGCGCAGGAACATGTCGTCGGTCTGCTCGAGCAGGGTCGGGATCCAGCCGATGTTCGACTCGACCAGCACGAGGTCGAGCTTCGGGAAGCGCTCGAAGACGCCCGAGAAGAGCAGGTCGCAGGTGACCGGGAGCGTGTGCGCGCCGGCCTTGCTGCCGCCGGCCTTGCCGAGGAAGGCGAGCTCGGTGAAGGCGATCTTGCGCATGTCGGTCTGGGTGTCGCGCATGAAGCTGCCGATGTGCACCGCGACCGGCATGCGCGCCTCCTGCGCGAGTCCGAAGAAGGCCTCGTCCTCGGGCTGGTAGTCGAGGCTGCCGTTCGGCATGCGCGAGATCACGGCGCCGCGGTGGCCGTGCTTGATCGCCCACTCGAGCTCCCGGACGGAGTCGTCGAGGCCGGTCGTCGGGATGATGCAGTTCGCGAAGAGCCGGCCCTGGCCCTGCTCGCAGAACTCGCCGATCCACTCGTTGTAGGCGCGCACGCAGAAGCGCTGCAGCTCGGGGTCGTCGCCGTAGGTCTTGGCGCCCGTGAGCGTGACCGAGGGGTAGAGCACCTGCGCGTAGATGCCGTCGATCCCCATGTCGGCGAGGCGCGCGGCCGGGTCGTAGCAGCCCGGGCGGATCGCCGCGTAGCTGCGGCCGGCCGGGCGGTAGTCGAGGTAGGAGAGGCCCGCGCAGGTGGTGAGGCCGACGGGCTGCCTGGCCTTGCCGTCGTCGAAGCTCCAGAAGTCGCCCTGCGGCGTCTGCTCGAGCCTGGGCGCGCGCTGCTTGAGCTTCGCGGGCGCGCGCGACTGCCACAGGTCCGGCGGCTCCTGGACGTGGGCGTCGGCGTCGATCACCGGGTAGTCGAGGGTCTTGGTGTCGTAGAAGAGATCGCTCATTGCGCGGCACTCCCTGGGAACCGGCGGGGCAACCCGCGCGGGCCCTCGCCCATCCTACCCCGCGGCGCAGCCCGGGGCCCGGCTCCGCTCCCGTCCCGCGCCGCGCGAGCTACGGTGGCGCCCGGCGGGGCGCGCGGATGGCCGTCGAGATCCTGAAGATCGTCCACTGCAACGTGAACTGCAGCGACCTCCCGCGCTCGCTGCGCTTCTACCGCGACTGCGTCGGGCTCGAGCCGCTCGCGCACACGCGGCCCGCGCTGCCGCAGGACGGCCGCGGCTTCGGGCTGCCCGGTCGGGCGCTCTGGGACGCCTGGATGTTGCACGACGCGCGCGGCCCGCTCGCGACCTGCATCGATCTGCTGCAGTGGGAGATCCCGCGGCCGACGGGCCGGCCGCACGCCTCGGCGAACCAGCTCGGGCTCGCGCGCATCAGCGTCAGCGTGCCCGACCTCGACGCGCGCTGCGCGCGGCTGCGCAGCGCGGGCAGCCCCTGCCTGTCGGCGCCGGAGCTCGTGCAAGCGAGCCACGAGCTCGAGGCGCGGCTCTTCTGCTGCCCCGATCCCGACGGCACGCTGCTCGGCTTCGTCGAGAACCGCGGCCGCGCGCGCGTGCAGCTCGCGCAGCTCAGCGTCAACTGCAGCGACGTCGAGCGCTCCGCGGACTGGTACCAGCGCGTGCTCGGCCTCGAGCTGCTCGGCGCGTCGCGCCCGGGGCCCACGCCCGGCGCGGTGTTCGGGCTCCCGGGCAGGGTCGAGTGGGACGCGCGCTACCTCGCGCCGCGGCGCGCGCCGGGCGAGTTCGCGATCGAGCTCGTCGAGTGGAAGCAGCCGCGCCCGGTCGGGCGGCCCTACCCGAGCGCGAACCACCTCGGCATCTACCGGCTGGCCTTCCTCGTCGAGAGCTGCGAGGAGGCCCATCGCGAGCTCGAGCGCGCGGGCGTGGTGTGCCCGCCGCCGGTGTGGCTCGAGATGGGCCCCGAGATCCCGATCGACGGACTCTGCGCGCTCTTCTTCCCGGATCCCGACGGCAGCTGCCTCGAGCTGATCGAGAGCCCGCGCGTGCGCGGCTGAGCGCGCGCGCCGCGCGCGCCGTGCGCCGCCTCACGCGCGCGGCGGCGGGATCTGCCGAATCCCATCCGCGGAACCCGCTCCGGTGGCGCGCGAGCGCCGCCACGAGGAGGCCGCTGGCGATGCGCTCTTCGCTCCGCGCTCTGCTCTTCCCCACCCTCGCCGCGCTCGCGCCGCTCTGGCTCGCGGCGGCTGCGTCGGCGCTGCCGAGCTTCGGCACGCGCGTCGACGCGGTCTGCACGAGCAACGGCTGGCTCCCGCCGCGGCCCTTCAATCCGCAGGGCGGCAACCCGAACGACCCGGCGCAGGCGAACTGCGGGCTCTGCCACGCAAACGCGGCGAGCCCGAACGGAAACCTCACGGCCGCGGGCGACCAGTTCCGGCGCTCGGGGCGCAGCGACGTCGCGCCCTTCTGCGCGCCCGCGCCGTCGAACCGCGCGCCGGTCTTCGCGCCGGTCGGGCCGCAGAGCGCGAGCGTCGGCCAGCTCTTCGAGCTCGCCGTCTCGGCAGTCGATCCCGAGGGCGGAGCGCTCCTGCTCGCGGTCTCGAACGCGCCGGCCGGGCACCTGTTCCGCGACGCGGGCAACGGCAGCGGCAGCTTCCGCTGGACGCCCTCCGCCGCGCAGCTCGGCAGCCACAGCCTGCGCTTCCACGCCGCCGACACCGGCTCGCCGATGGCCGTCGCGGCGCTCGACGTCGCGATCGCGGTCGGCCCGGCCGCGAATCTGCCCCCCGTGCTCGCGCCGATCGGGAACCAGCAGGTCGATCCGGGCGCGGCGCTCGCGTTCTCGCTCTCGGCGGCGGATCCCGAGGGCTCCGCGCTGCGCTATGCGGTGGCGGGCGCGCCCGCCGGAGCGCAGCTCGTCGGCGCCGACTTCTCCTTCACGCCGGACGCCTCCCAGCGCGGCGACCACGCGCTGACCTTCACGGTCTCCGACGCGGGCACGCCGCCCGCGACGGATGCGGAGACGCTCGTGATCACGGTCGGCGCGCAGAACCGGCCGCCCGTGCTCGCGCCGATCGGCGACCGCCAGGGCCCGCCCGGCAGCGAGCTGCGCGTGCCCGTGTCGGCCTCGGATCCCGACGGCGATCGGCTTGTGCTCGCCTGCGCGGGACTCCCGCCGGGCGCCGTCTTCAGCGACCGCGGCGACGGCAGCGGCGAGATCGTCTGGCTGCCGCTCGCGGCGGCGCGCGCGGCGGTGACCTGCGCGGCGAGCGACGACGCGACGCCGCCCGCGAGCGACGGCGAGAGCTTCGCGCTCGCCGCGCTCGCGCCCGCCGCGGCCGGCGCGCCCGCGCTCGAAGACGCCTGGTGGAAGCCCAAGCGCGGCCGCGGGAAGCTGCGCGTGCGCGGCGCGCTCGCGCCCGCCGAGGGCGCGGCGCCGCGCGCGGAGCTCGAGGTCTACGCCGTGCTCGCCGACGGCGCGCAGGTGCTGCTCGGGTCCGGGCGCGCGAAGCGCAGCGGGCGCTTCCGCCTCTCGCTCGAGCCCTTCGTCGCGCCCTGCGCGGTCGCGGTCGCGAGCGGCGGCATGACGAGCGCCGCGATCAGCGTGCGCAACGCTCCGGGAGGCTGCGGCGAGGAGCTCCTGCTGCGCGCGCGCGCCCACCTCGAGTGCGCCTCTTCGGAGCTGCGCGTCGCGGGGCGCCGGGGCCCGCCCGGCGGGCTCGTCGCGCTCGCGGATGCCGACACGGGCGCCCCGCTCGCGAGGCTTCCCGCGAGCCCGCCCAGGGGCTCATTCGCCTTCGAGGGGTTGGTCGCGAAGCTCCCGCGCGCACTCGCGATTTCTGCCGAGAGCGGGGGCCGGACCTGGTCCCTCGCAGCGCCCCTCGCGCTGCCCGGAGGCGCGGCCTGCGCCGAGCGCGAGGAGGGCCGGGAGGCGGAGCCGCTCGAGCTCGAGCGCTGAGCGCGCGGCCGCGCGGGCCTAGGGCGCTGCGACCGCGCCGCTCGCGACGAGCGCGCCGATCTCGCCCTCGGCATAGCCGAGCTCGGCCAGGATCTCGCGCGTGTGCTCGCCGCAGCGCCAGACCCCGCCGACCGGCTGCGGGCACGCGCTCGTGAGCGCCGGGCCATAGCGCGTGTAGCGGCCGGCCGCGGAGTCCGCGACCTCGGCCACGAAGCCCTGCTCGCGCGCCCAGGGCTGCTCGAAGAGCCAGCCCGGGAAGGGCCCGAAGTGCACCGCGACGCCGCTGACTCCGCGCGCGGCGAGCCCGCGCTCCCAGTCGCGCGCGTCGCGCTCCGCGAAGCGCGCCGCGAGCAGCGCCGCGAGCGCGTCGGCGTGCGCGCTGCGCAGCGCGGCGCTGCCGAAGCGGCCCGAGAACGAGAGCTCCTCGAGCGCGAGCACTTCGCCGAGCCGCGCGACGTCGCGCTCGCTCGCCGCGGCGAGGAAGAGCCAGCCCTCGCGCGCGCGGTAGAGCCGATAGAGCGGCGAGAGGCCGTAGAGCTCGGCGTCCGGTGCCGGGCGCTCGGGCCGGCCCGCGTAGTCGATGAAGTCGGCCGACATCATCATCGCGTTCGAGAGCATCATGCGCGTCTCGATCTCGACGCCGCGCCCGCGGCGCTCGCGCGCGAAGAGCCCGAGGAGCAGCGCTGCCGCCGCGACGACCGCCGAGTTGAAATCCGGGTTCGACTCGTTGCCGAGCTCGAGCCGCCGCGCGATGCGCGCGGTCTCGTCGGGCGTGAGCGGGGCGTCGGCGGGCGGCAGCGCGCCCGCGCCGGCCTGGGCGCGCGCGCCGCCGCAGAGCGCGCCGCCGGTCACGTGGAACGCGGGCGCATGCGCCTTCGGGCCGCTCGAGCCGTAGGCGCCGTTGCTGACGTAGACGAGGCGCGGGTTCTCGCGCGCGAGCGACGCGAAGTCGATGCCGAGGCGCTCGACCACGCCCGGGCGGTAGCCGTGGATCAGCGCGTCCGCGCGCGCGCCGAGCCGCCGCACGATCTCGCGCGCCTCGGGCCGCTTGAGATCGAGCGCGAGGCTCTGTTTGCCCTGCAGCGTCTTCCACGCGACCGAGCCGTTGCGGCGCATCGGATCGCCCTCGAGCGGCTCGAGCTTGATCACGCGCGCGCCGAGGTCCGCGAGCAGGCTCGCCGCGAAGGGCGTCGCGATCCAGCTGCCGAACTCGAGCACGACGACGCCCGCGAGCAACGGCGCGCGCGCGGCGGCCAGCGCCGGCTCGCGGCGCGCTGCGCGCGGGCTCGCGAAGCCGCGCTGCGCGAGCGAGCCCGGCTCGGGCGCGGGACCCGAGGGCCGGCCCGGCGCCGCGCGCACGTCGAAGAGCGGGCCGAGCTGCTGCGTCGCGCCGAGCGCGGGGTCCGCGACCTCGCGCGAGTCGCCGAGGTGCAAGAGCTGCGGGTGCGCCAGCGCCTCGCCGGGCCTCCAGAAGGGCTCGACCGAGAGGTTGCGCTCGCGCGCGGTGATCGACTGCCACTCGGCCCAGCTCTTGCGCGCGACGCGCTCGAGCAGGCGCGCGCGGAACGCGCGCAGGGCCTCGGGCTTCGCGAAGCCCATCGCCTCGCGGTAGTCGATGGCGCCCTCGAGCTCGACGACGCGCAGGAAATCCGCGAAGAGCGCGGGGCCGTTCTGCGCGAACTGGATCCAGACCCCGTCCGCGGTGCGCGCGACGGAATAGGGCAGGAAGGGCGCGTCGGCGAGGCGCAGCTCGCGCGCGGCGTCCGGCATCCAGCGCGTGAGGTCGAAGAGCGAGAGCGCCTGCGCGAGGCTCGTCTCGATCGGCTGGCCGCGGCCCGTGCGCTCGCGCTCGCGCAGCGCCGCGAAGGCGCCCTGGAGCAGCAGCATCGCGACCGCGTGCGCGATCACCGGCGCGGCCGCGAACACGGGCCTCGCGCCGCCCGCGAGCGCCGCGAACTCGAACATGCGGCCGCCGAGCGCGGCGACGCTGCCCTCGTAGAGCGGCAGATCGCGGTGGGGCCCGCGCGCGCCGAAGCCCGAGAGCGAGCACGAGACGAGGCCCGGGTGCTCGCGCGCGAGATCCGCGGGTGCCAGGCCGAAGCGCGCCGCGCTCGCGGGCTTGAGCCCGACGAGCGCGAGATCGGCGGCCGCCGCGAGCGCGCGCGCCCGCTCGCGGCCGGGCGGCGTGCGCAGGTCGGCCTGCGCGCTCTGCTTGCCGCGCGCCCACATCCGGAACGCGGGCAGCGCGCGCAGCGGGTGGCCCCCGGGCGGCTCGACCAGCACGACCTCCGTGCCCTGGTCCGCGAGCGCCATGCCGGCCATCGCGACCGCCGCACTCGAGCCGAGCTCGACGACGCGCAGGCCGTCGAGCAGCCGCGCGCCGTCCGCGGCGGGCGCCTCGATCTCGCTGCGCAGGTCGGTCGTCACGCGCGGCTCCAGCTCGGGACGCAGCGCACGCTACTCCGCGCCCGCGCGCGCTGTCCAGCGCAGAAGGAGCGGGTTCCGGGGCGGCGGGAGACGCGCGTTCCGGGCGCCGCGCTACGCGCGCCAGAAGAGTCCGCGGCGGGTGAGCTCGCGCGCGAGGCCCGCGACCAGCGCGACCGAGAGCAGGCTGCGCGCGATCTGCTCCTCGGGCGAGCCGCGCAGGAAGCCGGCCATGCCCGGGACGAAGTCGAGCAGCGGGTCCAGGAAGAGCGTGAAGAGCACGTAGGCGACGAGCGGGTTCTGGCCGACCTCTGCGAGCCAGCGCAGCGCGCGCCGCCGGCCGAGCAGGTCCACGACGCCGACCGCCGCCGCGAGCAAGAGCGAGGAGCTGCCGGCCGTCGCGAAGTAGTAGCTGAGGGTTCCGGGCACCTTCTTGATGCCGCCCTCGAAGGGCTCGAGCAGCATGCCCAGCACGAGCCAGAGCGCGCCCAGGCGCGTGAGCGCGTGCAGCAGGCGCTCGCCGTCGCCGTGCGGATCGCGCACGAGCGCGAGCGCCGCGCCGCAGAGCGCGAAGCAGGCGAGCGCGGTCGCGAAGACCTCGCGCTGGTAGAGGCCCACGACGAGCAGCGGCGCGCTCGCGCATCCGAGCGCGGCGAGCGCGAGCACGCGCCGCTCGCTCCAGTGTGCGGGCGCGCGGCGGCCCGCGGGCTCGGGATGCATCCACGCCATCAGCAGGTCGCCCGCGAAGCTGCCCGGAATCAGCACGCAGAGCAGCTTCAGCTGCGCGAACTCGAAGAGCTGCGGCAAGGGCGAGCCCCACCAGAAGCGCGCCACCCAGCCCTCGCTCTGCGCCGAGAGCGAGAGCGCGACCGTCGCGGCGAGCGCGGCGAGCCGCAGCGGCCAGTCGCGCCGCGTCGCGTACCAGAGCCAGATCGAGACGAGCGACGCGAAGGCCAGCTCCGCGAGGATCCCGTCGCGGCGCGCGAGATCGAAGTGCTGGCCGTAGAGCCGCGGAGACAGCGCGAGGTAGGCGATCGAAGCGACCCAGCCGAAGCCGCGCAGTCCCGCGTAGAGCCGCGGCGGCATGCCCGCCGGGCGCCGCGTGAAGACGAGGCAGAGCAGCCCGAAGCCGACCAGCGAGAGCGTCTGGGAGAGCGCCGAGTACTCGCCGATCCAGTAGCCGCTCGAGTGCGCGACGATCAGCGCGAAGAAGAAGAGCAGGCCAAAGCGCCGGAGCGACGCCTTCGCGATCTGGGCCGGGCCCGCGCCGCGCGCGACGCGCAGGCCGAAGCTGATCGGGATCGCGGCGGCCAGGGTGAACAGGAATGCGGGATAGGCGAGGTCGCGCCAGCCGAGCCCCGCGATCTCGGCGAAGGCGTGGGTCGGGGGCGGCTCCTGGCGGTGGTACATCCAGGCCGGGTAGACGCCATCCGCGATCGAGAAGCCGAGGGTCATGAGTAGCAGGAAGAAGCCGCGCAGCGCGTCGAGCGAGAGCGCGCGCCGGACCTCGTCCGCGGCGCGCGGCGCGGCGGCCGCCCGCGCGCCCGCCCGGGCGGCCGGATCGCAGGGCTCTGCGGGAGCCAGCAGCTCGGGGTGCGCGCTCGTGCTCATGCGCTGCGTCCGCGTCCCCCGCGCGGCTTCCGCGGCAGGGGCCTGCGCCGCGAGGGTCCGCCCGGCTCTTGACGGCGCGCCGGCCGGCGCGCTTGAGCCCGCCGCGCGCCCGCCCGGGGCGCTAGTCCAGCGAGCGCCCGCGCTCGAGCAGCGCCTGCGCGGCGGCCGCGCCCGCGGCGCAGTCCTGCGGATTGCCGCGGCAGCCGCGCCAGAGCGCGCGCAGCTGCGCGGGCTCGAAAGGCAGGGCGTGGTGGTAGTGCTGGAAGTAGATCTGGCTGCCGCGGCGCGCCGTCGCGATCGGGATCGCGGGCTGCGGCGCCGCCCCCGCGGCGGGCGGACTCATGAGCTTCGCGGCGCCGCCGATCGTCGCGCCATCGAGCGGCCCGCCGAACTCGGAGCGCAGCGCGCGCAGGTTGGCGAAGGTCTCGGCGAACGCGGGGTTCTCGGAGTCGCGATTGCCCCAGGCCGCGAGGAAGCTCACGCAGGCGTCCGCACGCCGGCGGCAGACCTCGCGCGCGGCCTCCTCCCAGGCCTCGGCGCGCGCGGCTTCCGGCAGGCTCGCGAGGTAGCGCGGCCAGAGGGCCGCGTCGCGGCCGATGCGCGCGGCCAGCCCGAAGCCCGTGAAGGGCAGCGCGCCGGAGCGGCCGCGGAAGAACGCGCGCGCGGCGAGATGCGAGAGCCTCGGGTGCTCGATCCGGTGCAGCGGCCCCTCGAGCCCGGCCGCGCCGAGCGCGCCGAGCGGCACGAGCTCGTGCGCGAAGAGCGCCGCGAGGCCCGGGATCTCCGCGCGCGCGAGCGCCGCTCCGAAGTCGGCCCGCGCGGCGTGCTCGAGCGCGCGCGCGAGCAGCTGCGCGGGATCCTGCGCTTCGGGGAAGCCCAGGATCATGAGGTCGCTGCCGAGCCCGAACCAGATCGCGACCTGCGGGAAGACCGCCGAGAAGGTGCGCAGCACGAGCGCGAGCGACTCGGCATCGACCTCGTACTGGTGCATCCACTGGCAGTACACGCCGCCGGGCGCGAGGCGGCCGCGCGCCGCCTCGAGGAACTCGAAGCTGTAGAGCATCTCGACGCCCGTGACCCAGGGGTTGCTCGGCTCCGAGACGATCAGGTCGTAGCGGCCGGGACTGCGCTGCAGCGCGCGGTAGGCGTCGCTGCGCGCGAGGCGGATGCGCGGGTGCGCGGACGCGCCGTGGTTCGCGAAGTCGAAGAGCGGCGCCGCGGCCGCGACGCCCGGCGAGATCTCGGCGACGGTCACCGACTGCATGCCCTCGAGCACCGCGAGCTCGCCGGCCGTGACCCCGGTGCCGAAGCCCGCGACGAAGGCGCGCTCCGGCGCCGCCGCGAAGAGCGCGGGCAGGATCCCCAGCACGACGGTCGTCGTGAGGTCCTTGTGGGTCGCGCTGTCGGGCTTGCCGTTCACGGTGAGGCTGCGCACGCGCTCGCCGCTCGGGGACTTGAACTCGAAGACCGCGACCGAGGCGCCCGGGTCGTCGTCGTAGAACACGATCTGTTTGTTGCGGAAGACCTGCCCGCGCACGAACTCCGCGCCGCGCTCCTCGCCCTCGATCGCTCCGCGCAGGCGGTAGAGCCCGCTCGCGAGGTCCTCCTGCGGCCAGGCCGGGAGCCCGGCGAGGCGCAGGCCCAGCGCCGCGAGCGCGAGCGCCGCGACCGCGGGGAACGCGCGCTGGCCCTCCTCGCGCGCGAGCGCGAGCGCGAGCACGATCCCGCCGAGCGCGAGCGCGCCCGCCGCGATCCGGTAGACGTGGTGCAGGTCCAGCCAGAAGAGCAGCGTGTAGCCGCCGACGAGCGCGCCGAGCAGCGAGCCCACGGTGTTCCAGCTGTAGAGCCGGCCCGCGGCGTGCCCGAGCTCGCCGTAGCGCCGGCGCAGGTGGTCGAAGATCAGCGGCAGCGTGGCGCCCGAGAGCAGCACCGCCGGCGCCAGGCAGAGCGCGGCCGCGGCGAAGACGAGCGCGTAGTAGGGATGGAAGGCCAGGTCCTGGTTCGTGAAGATCGTGCGGAGCCGGTGCGCCGCGTAGGGCGCCCTCGGCACCCACGGGTGCGCCGCGACGAGCACCGCGACGAGCAGCAGCTGGGTCGCGACGAGCAGCCCCGACGGAATCCGCGGCAGCGCCCCGACCAGCAGGCTGCCCGCGGCGATGCAGGCGACGAAGACCGCGACCACGACGCTGAAGGCGTACTCCGACGAGCCGAGCGCGAGCCCGCCGATCCGGATCGCGACGATCTCGAGCGTCATCATCGCGAAGCCCGAGAGCAGCGCCGCCGCGGCATAGCTTCCGAGTCCCGGCACGGGTCGGGCGCCCGCGCTCTCGTCGCCCCGGGCGCCCGCGGCGAGCGCGTCCGGATCGTCGCCGACGCGCCAGAAGTACGCGCCCGCGAGCAGGTTCACGAGCGCCATCGCGCGCAGCGTTCCCGGGAAGCCGAGCGCGGCGATCAGCCAGAATCCCGCCAGCAGCGCGCCCGCGATCGCGCCGGCGGTGTTGATGCCGTAGACGCGCGCGTGGATGCGCGTCGCGTCCGCCGTGCTCCGCGCGAGGCCCTGGGTCAGGATCGGGATCGTCCCGCCCATCAGCAGCGTCGGCGGCAGCAGCAGCAGCGCGGCGAGTCCGACGTCGAGCGCGAAGCCGAGCCCCTGCGGCAGCTCGGGCAGCCGCACCGAGAGCGCGCGCACGGCCGCGAAGAGCCACGGGAAGAGCAGCGCGAAGACGCCGATCCCGACCTCGATCGCGCCGTAGAGCGCGAGCAGGCGCGGCGGCCGGCCGCGCTCCGCCGCGGCCGCGACGCGCGCGCGCGTGACCGCGCCGAAGAGCGCATAGCCGCCCGCGAGGCCGCCGAGGAAGAGCCCGAGCACGGCCGCGGTCGCCTCGCCGTGCGAGCCGAGCAGGGTCGCGAGGTAGCGCTCCCAGGTCACCTGGTAGACGAGCCCCGTGAGCCCCGTCGCGAAGGTCAGGAGCAGGGCGATGCGGCGCGTCATCGGTGGCTGGCGTGCTGCGCGAGCGGGCGGGGCTCAGGCCGGGAGGGCGCCGGAGAGGGTGTCGCAGGCCTCGAGCGTCCCGCGCTCGAGACCGCGCCGGAACCAGCGCACGCGCTCCGCGGAGCTGCCGTGCGTGAAGGACTCGGGCACGACGCGGCCCTGGCTCTCGCGCTGCAGGCGGTCGTCGCCGATCGCGGCGGCGGCCGCGAGGCCCTCCTCGACGTCGCCCGCCTCGAGGATCTGGCGGGCGCGGTCCGCGTGGTGGGCCCAGGTGCCCGCATAGCAATCGGCCTGCAGCTCGACGCGCACCGAGAGCGCGTTCGCCTCGGCCTGCGGGAGCCCGCGCTGCGCGGCCTGCGCGCGCTGCGAGACGCCGAGCAGGTTCTGGACGTGGTGGCCGACCTCGTGCGCGATCACGTAGGCCTGGGCGAAGTCGCCGGGCGCGCGGAAGCGCTCGCGCAGCTCGCGGTAGAAGGAGAGGTCGATGTAGAGCCTGCGATCGGCCGGGCAGTAGAAGGGGCCCATCGCGGCCTGCCCGGTGCCGCAGGCCGAGCGCACGAGCTGCGAGAAGAGCACGAGGCGCGGCGCCTCGTAGCGGCTGCCGCGCGCCGCGAAGAGCGCGCTCCAGGTGTCCTCGGTGTCGCCGAGTACGACCGCGACGAACTCGCCGAGCTCGTCGCCGGGCGGCACGCCGCGCGCCGCGGCGCCCCCCGGCGCTGCGCCGGAGTCCGGGCTCTCGACGCGGCTCTCGAGGCCGGCGCCGCCCGAGGCCAGCGCGAGCAGCGCGAGCGGATCCAGGCCGAGCAGCCAGCCGAAGAGCAGCAGCGCGAGCAGGCCGCCCGCGCCGAGGCGCGCGCCGCCGCGCCGCGCCGGCAGCCCGGCGCCCGCGCCGCGCAGATCCTCCACGTTCTCGCTGCGGCGGCCGTCGCGCCAGCGCATGCGTCGTCCCGACTCGGAGCGCGGGCGCCTAGCTGTAGCGCCAGGCTCGCGGCGGGCGGGCCGCGCCCGGCTTGTAGTCGAAGCACTGCACGTCGAACCAGATCGGCAGCAGGTACTTCACGTAGAACGCGTGCACGAGCATCGCGCCCGTGTCGAGGTCGTCGTAGGTCTTGATCTGCACGCGCGCGTCCTGGGCCTGGAACTTGCGGCACTTCTCGAGCAGCAGGTCGACCTCGCTGCGGCTGTCGTAGAGGAAGCCCAGGTGGTCGTAGCTCGGCGAGTGCATCGGCTCCTTCATCTGGGTCAGCAGGATGAACTGGCTGACCTCGGGGTCGGTGGCGAGCAGCAGCGCGTTCTGGCCGACGATGAAGGTGTCGATCGCCTGGAATCCGAAGACCTCGCCGTAGAAGCGCCTGATCTCGTCGCGCAGGCCGCCCGCGTCGAGCGCTCCCTGCGGCAGCGTGAGCTCCATGTGGTTGAAACGCGGCATCGCGACCTCCGGCTGCGGAATGCTGCCGCCACTATCCCACCCTCCGCTTCGAAAGTCGAGCGATCCCGCGCCGCGCCCGCCGCGCGCGCTTGACCCGCGCGGGCCCCCGGGCCACGCTCGCGCGCATGACGGACGCCCCGGGCGCGGGCTTCGCGCGGCGCTGCCCGCAGGTCGTGATCGACGCCGACGGCCACGTCTGCGAGCCGGTCGATCTGTGGGAGAAGAACCTGCCCGCCTCGATGCGCGCGCGCGCTCCGCGCGTGCGCTTCGACGCCGGGATCGGCACCCAGCAGCTGCTGATCGAGGACCGCGTCGGGATCCCGCTCGGGCTCGCGGGCCTCGGCAATGCGGGCATGCGCCGGAACCGCGACTACGGCAACGCGCTGCGCTACCCGGAGGACCTCCACCGCGGCGGGCTCGACGCGCGCGAGCGGCTCGCGGTGATGGACGCCGAGGGCATCGACATCGCGGTGCTCTACTGCGGCCTCGGCCAGGCGCTCGGCGGAATCCAGGACCGCGAGCTCGCGGTGGCCTGCCACCGCGTCTGGAACGACTGGATCGCGGACTGGGTCTCCGCGGACCCCGAGCGGCTGATCGGCTCCGCGGTGCTGCCCGCGCACGACCCGGTCGCGGCCGCGCGCGAGGTCGAGCGCGTCGCCGGCATGGGCCTGCGCGCGGGGGTGATCCGGCCGAACAAGGTCTACGAGCACGCGCTCTGGTCGCGGGTGTTCGACCCGATGTACGAGGCGCTCGCGGCGCAGGGGATCCCGCTCGCTCTCCACGGCGCGGGCCTCTACGACATGGAGGGCGCGAGCAAGCGGATGCTCGACCTGATGGCGATGGGCACGCATCACGCGCTGATCCTGTTCTTCGACCAGTACCTGACGCTCTCGGGACTCGTCTACGGCGGCGTGCTCGAGCGGCATCCGGGGCTGCGCGTGCTCGTGCTCGAGTCGGGCGGCGGCTGGATCGGGCACTGGATGGACCGCCTCGACGAGTTCCTGACCGCCTACGACTGGGCGGTCGAGGGCAAGCTCCGCCTCAAGCCGAGCGAGTACTTCCGCCGCCAGTGCGCGATCAGCTTCGACCCCGGCGAGCGCAGCATGGGCGCGATGGCCGATCTCGCGGGCGAGGACCAGCTGATCTGGGCGAGCGACTTCCCGCACTCGGATGCGCGCTACCCGGGCGTCGTGGACGAGCTCCTCGAGAGCCTCGCGGCGCTGCCGCCCGCGCGCGCGGCGAAGATCGCGGGCGCCAACGCGGCCGCGATCTACGGGATCGGGCGCGCCTACGCCGCCCGCGCGGGGCTCGCGCGCTAGTCGCGACCGGCGCGGCCCGGCGGTCTCAGAGCGCGCCGCGCTGCAGCTCCCCGGCCGCGAAGGCCGCAGCGCGCGCGGTCAGCGCCATGTAGGTCAGCGACGGGTTCTGGCAGGCCGAGGACGCCATGCAGGCGCCGTCGGTCACGAAGAGGTTCGGCACGTCGTGGCACTGGTTGTGCGCGTTGAGCGCCGAGCTCCTCGGATCGCGCCCCATCCGCGCGGTGCCCATCTCGTGGATCGCGCTGCCTCCCGGCACGGGCTGGTTGGCAGCACTCACGTTCGCGCAGCCGGCCGCCCGCAGCATCGCGGCCGCCTGCTCGGCCATGTCCGCGGCCATCGCGATCTCGTTCTGGCCCCATCGGAAGCGGATGCGGAGCAGGGGCACGCCCCAGCGGTCGCGGCGCTCGGGATCGAGGCTCACGCGGTTCTCGCGGTAGGGGAGGCACTCGCCGAAGCCGCCGAGGTAGAGGACCCAGGGGCCGGGCTCGCGCAGCGCCCGCTTGAGCTCGCGCCCGAAGCCCGGCAGGTGGCCCGCGCGCTCCCAGCTCGGCCGGACGCCGACGCCCTGGTAGCCGTAGCCGCGCAGGAAGGGCGCGTCGGGCTCGGAGAGATTGCGGAAGCGCGCGATGTAGATGCCGTTCGGCCGGTGCCCGGAGACGTACTGCGCCTCGAAGCCCGGCACGACGCCGATCGCGCTGGGCCAGTTCACGTGGTCCATCAGGTAGCGGCCGACGACGCCGCTGCGGTTCGCGAGCCCGTCCGGAAAGGACTCCGAGCGCGAGTGGAGCAGGATCTGGGTCGTGCCGAGCGTGGACGCGCACAGGAACACGACGCGCGCGCGCAGTCGGCTGCGCGCGCCCGTGCGCGTGTCGAGCACGTCGACGCCGCCGACGCGGCCGCTCCTGGGCTCGTAGTGCAGGCGCTCGACCTGCGTGTAGGGCCTGAGCTCGAGCCTGCCCGTTGCGCGCGCCGCGGGCAGCGTCGAGCTCTGGGTGCTGAAGTAGGCGCCGGCCGAGCAGCCGCGCCAGCAGGGCCCGCAGTAGTGGCAGGCGCCGCGGCCGAGGTGGGGCTGGGTCAGGATCGCCGCGCGCCCGATCGTGAGCACGCGTCCGGGAAAGGCGGCGCGGATGCGCTGCCGCGCGGCCCGCTCGACGCAGTTGAGCTGCATCGGCGGCAGGAACTCGCCGTCGGGCAGCTGCGGCAGCCCCTCGGCCTGCCCGCAGACGCCGATGAAGCGCTCCACGTGCCGGTACCAGGGCTCGAGATCGCGGTAGCGGATCGGCCAGTCGACGCCGTGCCCGTCGCGCGCGTTGGCCTCGAAGTCGAGATCGCTCCAGCGGTAGACCTGGCGCCCCCAGACCAGCGAGCGGCCGCCGACGCAGCTGGTGCGGATCCAGCGGAAGGGACCCTCCGGATCGCTCACGTAGGGCTCCTCGCGGTCGTTGGCCCAGAAGGCGAGGTTCGCCTCCTCGAACTCGGACTGACCGCGCTGGACGCCGTAGTCGGTCTCGAGCAGGCGCCGGTTCCCGAGCCCGCGGAAGGGCAGCTCCCAGGCCGGCACGTGCTCGCCCGTGTAGTCGACGCCGTGCTCGATCGGCTTGCCGCGCTCGAGCATCAGCACGCGCAGCCCGCGCTCGCAGAGCTCCTTGGCCGCGAAGCCGCCCGTGATGCCCGAGCCCACCACGATCGCGTCGCTGTCCTGCGCGGGAGTCATGGCACCGCCCGGGCTCCGCTAGTCGGACCACGCGCGGCCGAGCTGCGCGAAGGGGATGCAGGGCTCGTAGCTGCCCGCGACGAAGCGCGCGAGCTCGCGCGACGCGCCGATCTCGGAGGTGTAGTAGCCGACGAGCACGAGCTGCTTCAGCAGCGAGAAGAAGTCCTCGGGCGGCGCGGCGGAGCCGCCGATGCGGGCTCCGAGCAGGCTCGGACCGCCGCCGGCGCGCGCGGCGAGCGCCTGCTGCTCGAGCTCCGAGAGCAGCGCCGACTGGAGCTCCTCGGGCGCCGCGGCGAAGGAGCTGCCCGCGCGCTCGCGCGCGCGGCGCTCGAGGCCCGCGAGCCCGGCGCGGAAGCGAGCGACCTCGGAGGGCTCGAACCACCCGGCCAGCAGTCCCTCGATGAACTCCGGCACCCCCGCGCCGCGCGCGCCCGGGGTATCGGTCGCGGGCAGGACGCACTCGCACGCGGCCGCGAGCAGCTCGCGCTCGTCGGGCCCGAGCGCGGGCGGCGCGCCCCCGGGCGCGTCGCTGCGCCGCTCGGCCACGAGGGAGACGCAGGCGGGCGAGAGCGCGCCGCCCGCGGCGAGCGCGAGCAGCCTCAGGAGCTCGCGCCGCTCGAGTCGAGGAGCGGCCGCCGCCGCGCGGGCGGGAGGGCGCGGGCTCTCGGGAGTCTCCGACACGTGGGGGCCTCCTGTCTGCTTGCTCGGCCGGCGGCGCGCATCGTAACCTGCGCGCCGCGATGCCGAGCGATCGCATCCCGACGAAGGCGCTGCGCGGCGCGTGTGCGCTCGGCCTCGCGGCCGCGCTCGGCTGCATGGGCGCGGTGCACACGGATCCCGCGCAGGCGGGCCCCGACTACGCGATCCAGGGCGAGTTCGCGGGTCCCGGCTTCGGCGCGCAGGTCGTCGCGCTCGGCGACGGCGACTTCGAGCTGCGGCTGCTCCCGGGCGGGCTCCCGGGCGCCGGCGCGCGCGCGGATCGCCGGCTCCGGGCCGCGGGCGCGCGCAGCGGAGCCTCGGTCGACTTCGCGGGCGAGCTGCGCGCGACGCTCGCGGGCGACGCGCTGCGCGGCACGCTGGCCTCGGGCGAGAGCTTCGCGCTCGAGCGCGTCGAGCGCGTGAGCCCGACCCTCGGCGCGGCGGCCCCGCCCGGCGCGCTCGTGCTCTTCGATGGCTCGGGCCCGGGCGGCTTCGACGGCGAGCTCGATGCCGAGGGGAACCTCGCGGCCGGCGCCGTCACGCGCGAGCGCTTTCGCGACTTCGAGCTCCACCTCGAGTTCCGCACGCCCTTCATGCCGGGCCATCGGGGCCAGCAGCGCGGCAACAGCGGCGTCTTCCTGCAGGACCGCTACGAGATCCAGGTGCTCGACTCCTTCGGCCTCGAGGGCGCCGCGAACGAGTGCGGCGCGCTCTACGCGCAGAAGGCCCCCGACCACAACATGGCCCTCCCGCCGCTGCGCTGGCAGAGCTACGACCTGCGCTTCGAGGCCGCGCGCTTCGACGCAGCGGGCCGGCGCGCGACGCCCGCCGTCGTCACGCTGCGGCACAACGGCGTGCTGGTGCACGACCGCGTCCCGCTCGAGGGTCCGATGGACGACGGCGATCCCGAGGGTCCCGAGCCCGGCCCGCTGCGCTTCCAGGACCTCTGGATTCCGGTGGCCTACCGCAACGTCTGGCTGCTCCCGCTCGGCGCCGAGAGCGGGTCGCCGCCGCGCTCCTGAGGGCCGTGGCCTAACGCACGAGCAGGCTGCGCAGGGCGTGCGCGGGCACCTCGAAGCCGAGCGTGTCGCCGTCGCGCGTCACGGGATCGGCGGCGGGGCTCTCGTCGAGACGCAGCGCGTCGGCGCGCGCGAAGGCGAAGCCGAGGCGGAGGCGCGCGCGCAGCGGCGCGCCGGTCGGGTTCAGCACGCGCACGACGAGTCCCGCGCCGGCCTCGGCGGGCTTGAGCGCCGAGAGCAGCAGCGCGCGCGGCTCGAGCGCGAGCAGGCTCTCCCCGGGCGCGGCGAGGGGCCGCGCGCCCGCGGGCACGGCGCGCAGCGGGAGCTCGGCGTCGCGCGCGGCGGAGGGGTCGAGGCCCGCGAAGAGCGCGAGGCGCGCCTCGAGCCGGCCCGGGCACTGCGCAGCGGGCGTATCGCTGCCGGGACCCGCGGGTCCGGGGCGCGAGCGCAGGTCGTGGCGCGAGAGGTGCCCCACCGCGCGCAGCAGCGTGATCGCGATCGCCGAGCCGGCGTCGCCCGCGACGAGCTCCGCCTCGGGCAGGCCGAAGGCCGCGACGCTGAGCCCGCCCGCGTGCACGAAGCCCTGCTGCACGAAGCAGGCGACCGAGCGCTGCACCCAATCCGCGTCGTCGGGCCGCTCGCCGCCGCGCGAGACGACGTCGAAGGTCGTCGCCGCGTCGCAGCGCGCGACGCCGCGGCCGACCGGGAAGAGCAGCCGCAGCCGGTGGTCGCGCGCCGTGTTCTGGAGCGCGACGCGCAGCTCGACGCGCGGCAGCCCGGGCAGGATCCGGAGCTCGGTCTCGAGCACGAGCAGGGCGCGCTCGCGGCTGCGCGCGGAGCGGTCGGGCGCGAGCGCGCGCGGCACGCCGAGGCGCCGCTCGATGCGCAGCCCCGCGATCCCGGACGCGTGCGCGAAGCGCTCGACCGCGACCGAGAGCAGCTCGGTCTCGTCGGCCCCGCCGAAGTCGAAGTCGTAGCTGTCGCCGCGGTCGCCGAGGTCTTCGACGCCGAGCAGGCCCTCGAAGCGCTGCGCGCCGAAGGCGACGTTCGCGCAGCCGTCGGCGCGCGCCTCGATCCGCACGCCGCCGGCCTCGACCGAGGCCGCGGGCGTGCCGGGCGTCGCGCGCACGACTTCGTCCGGACACGGCGCGGACTCGCGCCGCAGCTCGACGCGCTTCCAGCCGAAGGCCGGCACCTCCCGGACCGGCCACTCGAGGTCGAAGCCCGCGCGCTCGGGCAGAAGCTTCACGCGCCCGGCCGGCGCGGGCACGAGCCGCGCGGGTGCGCCGTCCGCCGTGAACGAGCCCGCGGCGAGGTCGCGCAGCAGCCAGGGGTGGATCGACTCGGCCGGATCCGCCGCGGGGATCAGCCACGGGTGCGGATCGAGCGGGAAGCGCACGACGCCGCTGCGCGGGTGCGGCGAGGGATTCCAGACCGCGACCGCGAGCGCGTCGCTCCACGCCGCGCTGCGCTCGACGCCGCCCCCCGCGAGGCGCTCGAGCGCGCGCTGCGCCGTCTCGTGCGCGAGCCCGCGCGCGTTCTCGAAGCGGCCGCGCATCGCGTCGTGGACCTCGTCGCGCGAGCAGCCGCAGATCGAGTCGTGGGCGTGGTTCGCGAGCAGCGTGCGCCACGCGGCGCGCAGCGCGGGGCGCTCGTCGGGCGCGCCGAAGCGCTCGGCGAGCGCCGCGAAGGGCTCCGCGAAGCCGAGCAGCTCGGCCTCGCAGGCGCGGTTCGCGAGCTTGATCCAGCTGCGCGCCGACCAGACGCCGGGCAGCAGGTGCGCCAGCCGCGCGCCCGCGAGCTCGCCCGCGAAGCGGGGCCGCGCCTGGCCCGAGTCCGCGACGTGGCGCACGAAGTCCTCGAGCAGCGCGCGCTCGATCGCGAAGCCCGCGCGCCGGCCCGCGGCCTCGGCGATCGCCGCGGTCTTCGGCTCGGGCAGCGCGTGGTCGATCCCGTTCAGCAGCAGCACGGCCCCGCTGCGCGTGCGCGCCGCGAGCTCCTGCGCGGCCGACGCGACGCGCGCGGCCGCGTCCTCGGCGCCGGCGCGCGGGTCCGTCGCGGCCGCGAAATAGCCCTTGCCGAGGTGGCACGCGAGCAGCGCCGTGCCGTCGGGCGCGACCCAGTCGTACTCGGCCGGCAGCGCCGCGATCTCGTTGCCGTGGCCGCGCCAGTAGACGAAGGCCGAGCAGCCGAAGCCCGCGAAGAGCTGCGGGAACTGCGCCGGATGCCCGAAGGAGTCCGGCGTGTACGCGACGCGCGAGACCGGGCCGAAGCGCTCGCCCGCGCGGCGGCCCTCGAGCAGGTTGCGCAGCTGCGACTCGCCGGCCGGCAGCAGCGAGTCGGGCTGCACGTACCAGGGGCCGATCGCGATGCGTCCCTCGGCCACGCGCGCGCGCAGCTCGGCGACCCGGCCCGGCCGGATCGCCGCGTAGTCCTCGAGCGCGATCGACTGGCCGTCGAGCAGGAAGCGGTAGCCCGCGTCGCCCGCGCAGAGGTCGAGCACGCGGTCGACCGCGTCCACGAGGCGCGCGCGGAACTCCTGGAAGCCGCGGTACCACTCGCGGTCCCAGTGGGTGTGGCTCACCAGGAAGGCGCGCATCGACCGCCATCCTCCGGGAGCGCGCGCGGAGCCGCAACGCCCGGCGGCGCCGCGGCGGCGCCGCGCGCGCGAAGGGTCGCGAAGAGCACCGCGGCGAGCAGCAGCGCGCTCGCCGCGAGCTGGTCGAGATCGCTCTCGCCGAAGCGCGGCGCGGCCAGCCAGCTGAGCGCCGCGAGCAGGCACCAGGCCGCGCCGATCTCCGGGCGGCGCAGCGCGAGGAATCCGACGCCGAGCAGGACGGCCTCGTAGTAGGCGGTCAGCGGCACGAGCACGGGGATCGCGCCGGTGCCGAGCGCGAGCGCGGCCCAGTCGGGCAGGCCGCGCACGCCGCGCAAGAGCAGCGCGAGATAGGCCAGCACCGCCGCCGCGAGGAGTCCCGCGCGGCGCTCGAGCGCGCGCTGCTGCGCGCGCTTCCAGCCGGCGTAGGGATCGTCCGCGCCGGGCTGCAGCAGCCGCGAGGCGCGCCGCTCGGAGTCGAAGGCGACGAGCGCGGCGAGGCCGACGTGGTTCCGCAGCGGGGTGCTCGCGTCGAGCCGCGCGTTGCGCGCGAAGTCGCCCCACGCCCGGACTCCCTGGGTCGCGGCCGCGAGCGGAACCAAGAGGCAGAGCGCGAGCAGCGCGCCGAGCGCGAAGCGCGCGTGCGCGGGCGCGAGCCGGACGCTCCGCCGCCGCGCGCAGTCGCGCGCGGCCGCCGCGGCGAGCCCGAGCGCCGCGAGCGCGGGAAAGACGCGCAGCAGCGCGGCCAGCCCGAGGCAGAAGCCCGCCGCGAGCGGCCGCCCGCGCCGGAGCAGGCACAGGCTCGCGAGCGTGGCCGCGAGCCAGTCGTAGCGCAGGAACGCGCCGCCGGTCCACGCGAAGGCGTTGAACGCGTTCGCGCCGAAGAAGACCAGCGGCGCGAGCGCGCCGCGCCAGCCGAAGCTCGCGAGCGCCGCGGCCCAGGCGCCCGCGAGCAGCAAGGTGTCGATCAGCGAGAGCGCGGCGATGCTGCGCGCGCTGGGCTCGACCGCCGACGCGAGCGCGTGGCCCGCGATCAGCCAGACCGGCGTGCCGTTGAAGCCGTGGTCGGTCTGGGTCAGGAGCCAGCGCTCGCGCGGCAGCTGGGCGCGAAAGAACGCGAGGTCGCGCTCGAACTCGCTCCAGCGCGCGTCGCTGAAGTGCGCGCGGCAGCCCGCCGGGTCCGCGAGCGCCGCGGCCGCGCGGACCTGGCGGTTCGTCGCGAGGTCGCGCAGCAGGCGCCGCTCCGCGGGCGGGCCGACGCCCGCCGCGAGGTCGGCCTCCGCCGCGCAGCGGTAGAGGCGCGTGTAGGAGAGCTCGGGGAAGTACTTCGCGCCGACGTAGTAGTGGAAGC
>Ga0187893_10003042_pt1 | contig 35107 bp, 32 predicted proteins | sample MA1701074metaG_FD_139574 | JGI IMG/M metagenome (GOLD analysis project Ga0187893, IMG submission 139574) | White microbial mat communities from a basaltic lava cave in the Kipuka Kanohina Cave System on the Island of Hawaii, USA - MA170107-4 metaG ...
GCGCCGCGGCCGCAAGGCGCACGAGCGAGGCGAATCCGCTGATTCATCGAGCGAGTGCAACGCCGCGGACGCGGATGCATCGGCCGTCGAGAGCGCGAGCGAACTTCTGAGACGGGACACTAGCCCGGATCCTGGAACCGCGCGGCGCGCTTTTCGAAGTTCGACCTCACCGACTCGACCTGGTTGGGCTTGCCGATCAGGCCGCGCTGCAGGTTCTCCTCGAGCCGCAGGCCGTCGGCGGTCGGCGCGTGCCAGGCGTCCTCGAACAGCTTCTTCGCGGCGCGGATCGCGTCGGGGCTCTTGCCCGCGATCTCGGCGGCGAGCGCGAGCGCGTCCTCGCGCGGCGTGGCGGACACGCGCGTGGCGAGCCCGAGCTCCTTGGCCTCGGCTCCGGAGAACTCGCGGCCGGTGAAGGTCAGCTCCATCGCCACGTCGATCGGCACCAGCCGGCGCAGCGTCTGGCTCGCGGACATGTCGGGGATCAGGCCCCACTTCACTTCCATCACGGACATGCGCGCATCGGGCGCGACGATCCGGATGTCCGCGCCGAGCGCGATCTGCAAGCCGCCGCCGAACGCGACGCCGTGCACGGCCGCGATCACCGGCACGGGCACCTCCTGCCAGATCCAGGCCGCGAGCTGCGCGCGGTTCGCGCCGCTCGGGCCGCGCTCGAACAGCTTCTGCGTCGGCGCTTCTCCGGCGCGCGGCGGGCCGGCCATGGCCGCGAAGCTGCCCATGTCGAGACCCGCGCAGAAGGCGCGCCCCTCGCCGGACAGCACGACCGCGCGCACCGCGCGATCCGCGCAGAGCACCTTGCCCGCCTCCGTCAGGGCTTCGAACATCGCGTTGTCGATCGCGTTCATCTTGTCGCTGCGGACCATGCGCACGTCGGCGACGCCGTCCTTCAGATCGATCTGCACGCGGTCCGAGATGCGGTCCGACATCGGCGGAATCTCCTTCGGCGGGTTCGAGCGAGCGGCCATGCTACCGTGCGAGCCGGCGAAACGCGATCGGCCGCGCCGGCTGCGGGCGAGCCGTGGCTGCGGCGCGAGCGCCGGGCGGCCGATACCCTGAGCGGATGCCCCGCCTCCGCCCGATCGCAGGCTCCCTCCTGCTGCTGCTCTACGCCGGCGCGGCGCCGGTGCGGGCGCAGACGCCGGCGCCGGCCAGCGACCCGAAGGCCGCGGCGGCGGTCGACGTCGCCAAGGAGCGCGAGCTCCTGATCGCGGCCGCCCGGGCGGGCGAACTGCTCGTGATCGGCGCGGTGTTGTCGCGCGGCTTGCCGGTCGACGAGGCCGACGCGGACGGCTGGACCGCGCTCATGCACGCCGCCGCCAGCGGGCGGTACGAGGCCGTGCTGCTGCTGCTCCAGCGCGGAGCGAACGCGCGGGCTCACAGCCGGAAGGGCGACCGGCCGCTGCAGCTCGCGGCCCTGAAGGACGATTCGCGGCTGACGGTCGCGCTGCTCGACGCGGGCGCGCCGATCGACGACGCCGACTCGAGCGGTCAGACCGCGCTGATGAAGGCCGCGGTGCGCGGGAACGACGGCGTGGTCAAGACGCTGATCGAGCGCAAGGCGGCGCTCGATACGCGCGAGCGCAGCGGCGCGACCGCGCTCGTGCTCGCCGCGCTCGAAGGCCACGACGACATCGTGCGCGACCTGGCCAAGGCCGGCGCCGACACCGAAGTGAGACGCCGCGACGGCTCCACGGCGCTGGTGATCGCCGCCAAGCAGGGCCGCAAGCAGGTCGTGCGCGCGCTGCTCGCGGCCAAGGCGAACCCCAACGCCGCCACCAGCGACGGCTCGACCGCGCTGTTCTACGCGGTCCGCAACGGCGACCGCGACCAGGTCGACGAGCTGCTCGACGCCGGCGCGGATCCGAACCACCAGGGCAGCAACGGCGACACCGCCCTGCACATCGCGGCGGCGCGCGGCGATCCCGAGATCGCGCTGCGCCTGGTCGACGCGGGCGGGAAGGTCGAGCACCGCAACCGGCTGGGCGTCTCGGCGCTCGTTACCGCGCTCCAGACGCAGCACGAAGAGGTCGCGCGCGTCTACACCCGGGCCCAGCCCGGCCAGCCGACGATCCCGGAGGAGATGCTGGAGGACCGCAGCGAGGGCGGCCAGACGCCGCTCATGTTCGCCGCGACGCTCGGCATGCAGAACTTCGTGCGCGCGCTGATCGAGGCCGGCGCGCAGCTCGACGCACAGGACGACCAGGGCTCGACCGCGCTGATCCTGGCCGTGCGCGGCGGCCGCACGGACGTCGTCACCCTGCTCACCGAGTCGGGCGCGAGCCTCGAGCTGACCGACAAGAGCGGCGCAAACGCGCTCGCGCACGCGGCGGCCTCGGGCCAGCTCAAGGCGCTCCGGATTCTGGTCGAGGCCGGCGCGGACCTGGACGCCGAGCTCGGGCCCAAACGCAAGACGCCGCTGATGGCCGCGGCCGAGCAGGGCAACCTCGAGATCGCGCGCCATCTGCTGGCGACCGGCGCGGACGCGCGCAAGCGGAACGCCGACGGCTTGACCGCCCGCGCGCTGGCCGCGAACGCGGGCTTCACGCGCGTGGCGAGCCTGCTGCGCGAAGCCGAGGAGGATCCGGAGTTCGCGCGCATGAACGCGACGCGCGGCGAGCCGACCGTGTTGATGGAAGCGGCCTGGCGCGGCAACGATGCGACGGTCGTGGCGGAGCTCAAGAACGGCGCGCGCGTCGACGCGCGCGACGCGGACGGCCGCTCCGCCCTGATCTTCGCCGCCTCCGCGGGCCGCCTGCAGAGCGCGAAGCTCCTGATCGAGGCGGGCGCGACGATCGAGCTGAAGGACGACGCGGGTGCGACCGCGCTGCGCTCGGCGGTGGCCGCGGGCCACGTCGAGCTGGTCGAGCTGCTCGCGGACGCGGGCGCCGACGTCGACGCGGCGAGCCGCAACGGCCAGACGCCGCTCATGTACGCGGTCGGCAAGGGGCACCTGCCGATGGTCGAGCTGCTGCTCGCGCGCGGAGCGTCGGTCGACCTGCGCGATCCCGCCGGCCGCACCGCGCTGGTCCAGGCCGCGTCGTCGGGGAACTCGCAGATCGTCGCCGCGCTGCTCGCGAAGGGCGCGGATCCGAATGCGGCGTCGGTCTCGGGCGAGACGGCCCTGCAGCAGGCCGCGCGGCGCGGCGAGTACGACACCGTCGCGCTGCTGCTCGAGGGGGGCGCGGACGCGGATGCGACCGATCGCGACGGCACGACCGCGCTGATGCGGGCGACCGCCACCGGGCAGGCCGAGATCGTCGCGAAGCTCCTCGCGGCGGGCGCGAACCCGAGCGCGGTGAACTCCGCAGGTCAGACTGCGCTGCACCTCGCCGCGCGCGGCGGCCATGTGCGCTCGGCCCAGCTCCTGATCGAGGGCAAGGTCGATCCGCTGGTGCGCGACACGAAGGGCCGGACCGCGCTGATGGAGGCGTACGATCGCGATCAGGTGCGCGTGTTCGCGCTGATCGACCGCGCCAGCGCCGCGGCCTGGGGAAAGCTCGCGCGCGGCGACGGCGACAACGGAGACAGCGCCGCCAGCGCGGCGCTGCGCGACGATCTCTCGCTGATCGAGGCCTCGCGCAGGGGCGACCTCGAGGAGGTGAAGAAGCTGCTCGAGCGCGGCGTGCCCGCGACGGCCCAGGACTTCCGCGGCTGGAGCGCGCTCTTGTTCGCGTCGCTCGCGGGCCACGAGCCGATCGTCGTCGAGCTGCTCAAGCACGGCGCCGACCCGGGCGAGGCGAACGACCTGGGCGGCACGCCGCTGATGGCCGCCGCCAGCAACGATCGCTTCGACATCGTCGGTCTGCTGCTCGAGCTGAAAGTCGACAAGAACGCGCGCGACCGCGACGGCATGACCGCGCTGCTGTTCGCGGCGGCGGGCGGCAACCTGCGCAGCACCGCGATCCTGATCGAGCGCGGCGCGGATCTCGAGCTCGCCGACGACCGCACCTGGACGCCGCTGATGGGCGCGGCTGCGGCCGGCTACACCGAGGTCGTCGAGTACCTGCTCGCGCACGGAGCGAACCCGGACGCGCGCGGCCGCGGCGGGATCACCGCGCGCAGCCTCGCGGACGAGGCGAAGTACTCCTCGGTCGTGCGCGTGCTCGACGACCACGCCAAGCGCAAGGCCGCGGGTGAGACGACACCCCTGGCGGGCGAGGCCAAGGGCCCGGCCAGCACGAGCAAGCCCTGAGCGGGCCAGGGCCCCGCTAGCCGAGCGCGACGCCGAAGGCCGAGCCGATCGCCCAGGTCGCGAGCCCGGCGCCTCCGCCGATCGCGAGCATGCGCAGCCCGCCGTAGAGCGCGCTGCGCCCGGTGAACAGCGAGATCGTCGCTCCGACCGCGAACAGCGCGAGCGCGGTGAGCGCGATCGAGGCGGACAGCGCCGTGCCGCCGCTCGCGAGCAGGAACGGAGCCACGGGCACGAGCGCGCCGGCCGCGAACGCGGCGAACGACGCCAGCGCCGCGACCGACGGCGAGCCGAGCGAGCCGGGATCGAGCCCGAGCTCCTCGCGCGCGAGCGCGTCGAGCGCCTGCTCGGGGTCGGTGAAGATGCGCGCGGCCACGCGCTTGGCCTCGTCGGGCTCGAGCCCGCGCGCGACGTAGATCAGCGCGAGCTCGGCCTGCTCCTGCTCGGGGTACTCCGCGAGCTCCTTGCGCTCCGCGGCGATCTGCTGCTCGTACAGCTCGCGCTGCGAGCGCACCGACACGTATTCGCCCGCGGCCATCGAGAACGCGCCCGCCAGCATGCCCGCCACCCCGGTCAACAGGATGCTCGCGGTCTCGTCGGTCGCGCCGGCCACGCCGAGCATGAGGCTCGCGTTCGAGACCAGGCCGTCGTTGGCGCCGAACACCGCGGCCCGCAGCCCGCCCGCGGACTTGGCGCTGCGGTGGCGCGCGCCGACGTCGTCGATGCTGCGCGGCATGGCGTGCGCGGGCGCGGGTCCGGCCAGCACCGACAGGCCGCGCACCTTCATGGCGGCGAGCACGCCGCGCATGCGGCGCGCGCCGAGCCGGCGCGCCAGCGCGCCGACCACGCGCACGCGCAGCGACGGCTCGAACGGGTGGGGCCCGGGGTCGTTGCGCGTCCACACCGCGGCCTGAGCCTCGGAGATCTCGGCCAGCTTCGCGAACAGCGCGCGGTGCTCCGGCACCGGCTCCGACTCCGCGAGCACGCGGTACAACCAGGCCGACTCCTTCTCGTGGGTCCAGCTCTCGTGCGCGTCCATTGGGTTCGACTTCGCTCGCCTTCGGCTCGCTGCGCGCGCCTACGGCGCTTGCGGGGCTCGCTCGGGGCGGCCCTCGCTCGCCCGTCTCGCGTCTAGGTCAGACTCCTACCCCGCACGCCTCAGCGCCACGCGCAGGTTCTCGCCGCTCATCTCGGCGGCGTGCGACGAGTAGCCGCCGCCTGCGGGCGGTGCGCCCAGGGCGAGCTCGGTGGCGAGCGTCTGCTCGGCGATGTAGCCGCGGAACTGCTCGGCGGCCGCGCGCCAGTCCTCGGGCAGGTCGAGCGCCAGTCGAATCCGATCGGAAACGTGCAAACCCGCCTCCCGGCGCGCCTGCTGCACGGCGCGCACCACGTCGCGCGCGACGCCCTCGGCGGCCAGGCTCGGATCGATCGCCAGGTCGAGGATCGCGATCGCGTCGTTGGAGGCGAGCGGCTGGCAGACCACGCCCTCGCGCGGCTCGAGCAGGATCGCGAAGTCCTCGCCCTCGAGGCGCTCGCCCTCGACCTCGACCGAGCCGTCGGCGAGCCGCGTCCACCGGCCGGCCTTGCTGGCGGCGATCAGGCCTTGAGTCTTCTTGCCCAGGCGCTTGCCGACCGTGCGCGCGTTCACCTGCAGGCGGAACGAGGCGTAGCGCTCGATCTCGCTCGACAGCTCGACCGACTTCACGTTGACCTCGTCCGCAATGAGCGCGCTGAACGGGCGCAGGCTCTCGACGTCCGCGCCGGCGACCACGAGCGCGCGCAGCGGCTGGCGCACGCGCACGTCCTTGGCGCGGCGCAGCGCGAGCGCGGCGCTGCACACCTCGCGCGCGCGGTCCATCGCGCGCACGAGCTCGGGGTCCGCCGGGAGCTTCGCGGCATCGGGCCAGTCGCACAGGTGCACGCTGTCCTCGCCGGTGAGGTCGCGGTGGATCGCGTCGGTCACCAGCGGCAGGAGCGGGGCGGCGACACGCAGGAGCGTCACCAGCACCGTGTAGAGCGTGTCGTAGGCGTCGCGCTTGTCGGCCGTGTGCTCGGCAGCCCAGAACCGGTCGCGGCTGCGCCGGATGTACCAGTTGTTGAGCGCGTCGATGAAGCTCGCGATCTGCGCGCACGCGCCCGGGATGTCGTAGACCTCGAAGGCGCGCTCGACGCCGCTCACGAGTACCCCGGCCTTGGCCAGGATGTAGCGGTCGAGCACACCCTGCGCGTCGGCGCGCGGGGTGGCCCGGATGCCGTCCGCGTTCGCGTACAGGCTGAAGAAGTACCAGGCGTTCCAGATCGGCTTCGTCACCAGGCGCACGACCTCGCGGATCGCGTGGCCTTCGCGGTCGATCTGCAGGTCGAGCCCGCGCAGGATGCCCGAGCTGACCAGGAACCAGCGCAGCGCGTCGGCGCCGTAGCTCGCGAACACCTCTTCCGGGCTCGGGTAGTTGCGCAGGCGCTTGGACAGCTTCTGGCCGTTCTCGTCCAACACCACGCCGTGGCAGATGCAGTTCTGGAACGGCGGGCGGTCGAACAGCGCCACCGCCAGCACGTGCATGGTGTAGAACCAGCCGCGCGTCTGGGCGACGTACTCGGTGATGAAGTCGGCCGGGAAGTGGTTCTCGAACCACTCGCGGTTCTCGAACGGGTAGTGCACCTGCGCGTAGGTCATCGAGCCCGACTCGAACCAGCAGTCGAGCACGTCGGGCACGCGCCGCATCATCGCATTGCCGGACGGGTCGTCGGGGTTGGGGCGCACGAGCGCGTCGATCGCCGGCCGGTGCAGGTCGTCGGGGCGTATGCCGAAGTCGCGCTCCAGCTCGTCGAGCGAGCCGTACACGTCGATGCGCGGGAAGCGCGGGTCGTCGGAGAGCCAGACCGGGATCGGCGAGCCCCAGAAGCGGTTGCGGCTGATCGACCAGTCGCGCGCGCCCTCCAGCCACTTGCCGAACAGGCCGTCGCGGATGTGGCCCGGCACCCAGTTGATCTCGCGGTTGCGCTCGACCATCCGGTCGCGGATCGCGGTCACCTTCACGAACCACGAGCTCATCGCGCGGTAGATCAGCGGCTGGTCCGTGCGCCAGCAGTGCGGGTAGTTGTGCACGATCGTGGCCTGCCGGAACAGCACGCCGCGGTCCTTGAGATCGCGCATGATCGGGCGGTTCGCGTCGAACACGAGCTCACCGGCCCAGGCCGGCACCTCGCTCGTGAAGCGGCCGTTCTCGTCGACCGGCACGACCACCGGGATGCCCGCGGCCTGGCAGGCGGCCATGTCGTCCTCGCCGAAGCCGGGCGCGAGGTGCACGACGCCCGTACCCTCGCCGGTGTCGACGAAGTCGGCGCCCAGCACGCGGAATGCGTTCGGCGTCCGCGCGAAGAACGGGTAGAGCGGCTCGTACGTGCGGCCGACGAGCTCCGCGCCCGTCACGCTGCCCGCGCGCGTCCAGCCCTCGAGCTCGGCTTCGTAGGCCGCGGCCGACGCCTCGCCGAGCGCGATCCGCTCCGCGCCCTTCGCGAACACCGCGTACTCGATCGCCGGCCCGACCGCGAGCGCCAGGTTCGACGGCAGCGTCCAGGGCGTGGTGGTCCAGACCAGCAGGTCGAGCGCCGGCTCCGCGCCGCGCGCGTGCAAGGCGAAGCGCACGGTGATCGCGGGGTCCTGCCGCTCGCGGTACGAGTTGTCGAGCCGCGTCTCGAAGTTCGAGACCGGCGTCTGCGCGGCCCACGAGTAGGGCATCACGCGGTAGCCCTCGTAGATCAGGCCCTTCTCGTAGAGCTGCTTGAACGCCCACATGACGCTCTCCATGTAGGAGAGGTCCATGGTCTTGTAGTCGTGCTCGAAGTCGACCCAGCGCGCCTGGCGGGTCACGGTCTCCTGCCACGCTTCGGTGTAGCGCATGACCGACGAGCGGCAGTAGTCGTTGAAGCGAGCGATCCCGTACTCGGTGATCTTCGCGCGGCCGGAGATGCCGAGCTCCTTCTCCGCCTCCATCTCCGCGGGCAGGCCGTGGCAGTCCCAGCCGAAGCGGCGCTCGACGCGCCGGCCGCGCATGGTCTGGTAGCGCGGCACGATGTCCTTCACGTAGCTGGTCAAGAGGTGCCCGTAGTGGGGCAGGCCGTTCGCGAACGGCGGGCCGTCGTAGAAGACGTACTCGTTCTCGCCCTTCGCGCCGGCGGGCCGCTGCTCGACCGAGCGCTCGAAGGTGCGCTCCTTGCGCCAGCGCTCGAGGACGCGCGTCTCGATCGCCGGGAAGTCCGGCGAGGCGGGAACCTCGGGGTAGGGCTTCTTCGCGCCGCGCTCGCTCATGGGCGCCTGATGCTACCGGCGCGTTCGGGGGCGCGCAAAAAACTCCTGCGATCTTCGGGACATACCGGCCCGGGGTTGCAGGCCCGGCGCTCGCTCGATAGCGTACCGACTAGTCGGTCGGTATCGAGGACGGGATCGAATGGCGCGCCGAGCCGCGAGACGCACACCCGAGATCAGCCGGGGCGAGATCCTCGACGCGGCGCTCGCCTGCTTCTCGAGCCGCGGCTACCACGAGACCTCGGTCGACGACATCGCCGAGCGGGCGGGGCTCTCCAAGGGCGCGATCTACTGGCACTTCGCGGGCAAGCGCGAGCTGTTCCTGGCGCTCGTCGATCGCTACTCGGAGCATGCGCTCCAGAACCTCGAGGCCGTGATGGAGGCGCCGAGCTGGCGCGCGGCGCTGTCCGAGGTGTTCGCGCGCGTGCGCGCGGAGTTCGAGGCGGGCATGCCGCTGTTCAAGCTCGCGCTCGAGTACATCGGCCAGAGCGCGCGCGACGAGGAGATCCGGGTGCGCGCCGAACGCGCCCAGGGCGTGTGGAAGGCGGCGCTCGAGCGTCAGATCGCGCGCGGCGTGGCGGCGGGCGCGCTGCGTCCCGTGCCGGCCGGCGAGGTGGCGCTGTTGCTCGACGCGACGATCGACGGCCTGATGCTCGCCAAGCTCACGCGGCCCGATCTCGACCTCGAAACGACCTTCGCGACCGCGGAGGAGATCTTCCTGCGGGGGATCAGCGCATGACGCGGATCGCTGCGGCCTGGCTCGCCTGCCTGCTCGTTGCGCTCGCACCCGGCGCGCCGCGCGCGGACGAGGTCGACGTGAAGGAGCTCGTGCGGCGCGTCGAGGACGCGCTGCGGGGCAACACCAGCGTCATGAAGCTGCGCATGACCATCACCACACCGCGCTGGACCCGCGAGCTCTCGCTGCGCAGCTGGGACGACCAGGCCCACGACCGCAGCTTCACCCGCATCCTCGAGCCGACCAAGGACAAGGGCACCGGCTTCCTGCGCGACCGCGACGCGTTCTGGACCTGGCTGCCCAAGGTCGAACGCGCCATGCGCATTCCGCCCTCGATGATGCTGCAGCCCTGGATGGGCAGCGACTTCACGAACGACGACCTGGCGCGCGACTCCTCGCTCGCCAACGACTACGAGCCGCGCGCGCTCGGCGAGAAGTCGCTCGACGGCGTCGCGAGCCTCGGGGTCGAGCTCATTCCCAAGCCGGAGGCGCCGGTGGTCTGGTCGCGCATGGAGCTGTGGATCGAGAAGGAGCGGCTCGCGCCGCTGCGCTTCATCTACTTCGACGAGCCCGAGCCCGGCCGGTTCGAGGCGGTGCGCGAGCTGCGTTTCTCGGACGTGCGCGTGGTCGACGGTCGCCCGCTGCCGCACGACTGGGTGATGATCCCCAACGACAAGCCCGGACACACGACGCGCATGCAGCTCGAGGAGGTCGAGTTCGACCGGCCCCTCGACGACGCGATCTTCACCCAGAAGAACCTGCGCCAGTCCGAGGCCGTGCGATGAGCATGCTCCTGCGGCTCGCCTGGCGGAACCTCGGCCGCAACAAGCGGCGCACCGCGCTCACGGTCGCGGCGGGCGTGTTCGCGACCGTGATCGCGGTGGTGAATCTCGCGGTCGGCGAGGGCTCGCACGAGCGCTGGATCGACCACGCGGTGCGGCTCTACCCCGGCCACTTCCAGGTCAGCGTCGCCGGCTACCGCGAGTACCGCACGCTCGACTACGGCCTGCCGCTCGACGCGCGCGCCGAGCAGGCGCTCGACGCGCTTCCGGACGGCGCGCGCTGGGCGCCGCGGCTCGAGGCGTTCGGCCTGATCTCCGCCGACGCCGACGAGGCGACCGGCCGCGGCGTGCAGCTGTTCGGCGTCGACGAGGCGCGCGAGCGCGAGCGCTCGAAGCTGCTCGGCGCGATCGACGGCGGGCGCATGGCCACGCCGGCGGACGGCGCGCGCGAGATCGTGCTCGGCGCGCGGCTGGCGCGGAACCTCGGCGTGGCGCTCGGCGAGAGCGTGGTCGTGCTCTCGACCGACGTGTACGGCTCGCAGTCCGCCGACCGCTTCACGGTGGTCGGCACCTTCGCGGTCGGCGACGACGAGTTCGACGGCTACGGCGCGCTCGTCGACCTGGGCGTGCTGCAGGAGTTCCTGCTCGCGGACGGGACCGTCTCGCACGTCGCGGTGTTCCTGGCCGAGAGCGGCGACCTGCCGCGGGTCGGCGACGAGCTCGCGCGCGCCTTCCCGCCGTCGGAGTACGAGGTGTTGGCGTGGCCGGAGCTGATGCCGGACCTCGTGCAGTTCATGCGGCTCGACGACATCGGCAACTGGGTCGCCAACGCCGTGTTGATCGTGGTGGTGGGCTTCGGGCTGCTCAACACGATCCTGATGTCGGTGTTCGAGCGCGTGCGCGAGTTCGGCGTGCTGCGCGCGCTCGGCCTGCGGCCGCGCGCGGTGTTCTCGCTCGTCCTGATCGAGTCCGTGCAGCTGACGCTGCTCGGGATCGCGGTCGGGTTCGCGATCTCGATCCCGCTCGTGCTCTGGCTCGCCCAGCACCCGATCGCGCTCACGGGCGAGGACATGAAGGCCACGACGGAGCTCTTCGACCTCGAGCCGATGATCGTGTTCGCGCTCGGACGCCACGCGCTGGTCACGCTGCCGCTCATCCTGATCGCGGTCGGCCTGCTCTCGGCGCTCCCGCCCGCGCTGCGCGCGAGCCGCGGCCGGCCCGTCGACGCGCTGCGGGCGACCTGATGGGGACGCTCGTCGTGATCGCCTGGCGGAACCTGCTGCGCGGCTGGCGGCGCAGCGCGGTCGTGCTGCTCGCGATCAGCGTCGGCCTGGCCTCCTGCATGCTCCTGGTCGGCTGGAGCCAGGGACTGATGCGGCAGATGGTCGACAACGCGGTGTCGACGACGCTCGGCCACCTGACCGTGTTCGCGCAGGGCTACCGCGAGAACCCCGACGTGCAGCGCAACCTGCCCGACAGCGGGCAGGCGATCGCCGCGGCGCTCGAGCGCTTCCCCGGCGCGCACGCCTCCCCGCGCCTGCTCGGCGACGGCCTCCTGCAGAGCTCGCGGCGCAGCTCGCGCGTGGTGCTGGTCGGGGTCGATCCGTTGCGCGAGGCGCGCGTGTCGATCGTCGCGCAGGCGCTCGTGGCCGGGAACCTGCCGCGCGCGGCCACGCACGCCGGCTCGCGCCGGCTGCCCGGCATCGCGATCGGCGCCGCGATGGCCGACCGCCTGCGCGTGAAGCTCGGCGACAAGCTGGTGGTGCACGCGCCTGGCGAGGCCGGGCTCGGCGCGTTCCGCGTCTCCGGGGTGTTCCGCACCGCGTCGTCCGAGTTCGACCGCAGCCACGCCTACGTGCGGCTCGAGGACGCGCAGCGTCTCCTCGCACTGCCCGGCCGGGTGACCGAGGTGGTCGCGCTGCTCGACGATGCGGACGGGCTGCCCGCGCTGCAGGCGTTCGCCGCCGGCGAGCTCGCGCGCGAGCTGCCCGGCGTTCCGGCCGACGTCCTGACCTGGAGCGAGCGCGAGCCGCGCATGGCCGCGATGCTCGGGCTGATGGCGAACATGACCTGGATCATCTACGGCGCGGTGTTCCTGGCCATGGCGTTCGGGATCGCGAACGCGCTGCTCATGATGGTCTACGAGCGCATCCGCGAGTTCGGCGTGCTGCGCGCGCTGGGCCTGCAGTCGAGCCGGCTGATCGCGCTGGTCGTGCTCGAGTCGGTGGTGATGACGGTGGCCGGCGCGCTCGTCGGGCTCGCGGTCGGGATCCCGATCGTGCTCTGGCTGGGCGAGGTGGGCCTGGACCTGACGCGCTTCGCCGAGGGCCTGACCGAGTTCGGCATCGGCACCACGATCTACACGCGGATCGAGCCGCGCGACGTGGTGCTGCCCGTGGTGGTGGCGCTGATCACCGGCGTGGTCGCGGCGGTGTGGCCGGCCTGGAAGGCGGTGCGCCTGCGGCCGGCCGAAGCGATCCGGCACGTGTAGGAGGCAGAGTGGCCGACCCCATCCTCGAGGCGATCGAAGCGACCAAGATCTACCGGGCCGGCGCGCTCGAAACGCGCGCGCTCGACGGGGTCTCGATCGCGATCGGGAGCGGCGAGTTCTCGGCGCTGTGCGGGCCGTCGGGCTCGGGCAAGACGACGCTGCTCAACCTGCTCGGCACGCTCGACCGGCCGACCGAGGGCCGCGTGCTCGTGGCCGGCGAGGACACGACCGAGATGGGCGAGGCGGCGCGCGCCGAGCTGCGCCTGCGCACTCTCGGCTTCGTGTTCCAGTCCTACAACCTGGTGCCCGTCCTGTCGGCGCTGGAGAACGTGGAGTTCGTGCTGCTGCTGCAGGGCGTGGCGCGCGGCGAGCGGCGCGCGCGCGCGCTGCAGTTCCTTTCGGAGCTCGGGCTCGGCGAGCTCGCGCACAAGCGGCCCGGCGAGATGAGCGGCGGCCAGCAGCAGCGCGTCGCGGTGGCGCGCGCGATCGCCTCCGAGCCCGAGATCGTGCTCGCCGACGAGCCGACCGCGAACCTCGACTCGAAGACCGCCGAGGACCTGCTCGGCCTCATGCTGCGCATGAACCAGGACCGGGGCGTCACGTTCCTGTTCAGTACGCACGATCCGCGCGTAATGGCGCACGCGCGCCGGATCGTGCGGCTCGAGGACGGGCGGATCGCGAGCGACGAGCGGCGCGGGCCGTGACACGCGCCGCCGCCCGGCCATGATGCGCGCCGCCGCCGGACCGTGAAGCGCGCAGACGCCCTGGGGGCGCTGCTGCTCGCCGCGCTGCTCGGCGCGGCCGCTCCCGCGGGCGCCGCGGAGTACGACTACGGCGATCTGAAGCTCGACCTCGGCGCGAGCCTGCGCGAGCTGGTGGTGCTGACGCGCGAGCCGCGCACGGACGACGTGTTCCCCGGCCCCGGCGGCACGGTCTCGCTGCGCGTCTCGCCGAGCCTGCTCTCGCAGACGCGCCTGCGCCTGGACCTGCAGGCGCGCTACCGCGAGCGCTTCTCGGGCCAGATCAGCTACGACAACGAGGTCTTTACCGGCACCGGCCGCAAGTCGCTCGCCTTCGCGCTCGCCGACCAGCGCGGCTTCGACACCTGGATCGACCTCGACCGCACGATCTCGGACACGCACAACGCGACCTGGCAGCACCTGCTCTACCGCGGCTGGGCGCGCTACGAGGGCGACGACTTCGAGGTCACGGTGGGCCGGCAGCGCATCGCGCTCGGCCGCGCGCGGCTCTGGAATCCCACCGATCTCTTCAACCCGATCCCGCCGCTCGCGATCGAGGGCGACCAGCGGATCGGCGTGGACTCGGTGGTGGCGCGCGCGCGCATCTCCGGCGACCTGTGGGCGAGCGCGATCGTCGCCCCGCAGGACCGCGACGACCTGTACCGCAGCGCGCTGCGCCTCGAGCTGTCGCGCCGCAGCCTGGACGCGGCGCTGATGTTCGGCCGGATCGAGACCGACTCGGTGGTCGGCTTCGACTTCGCCACCAACCTGGGCGACGCCGCGCTGCGCGGCGAGGGCACCTGGTCGTTCCACGAGCACGGCGGCCACACCACCCAGCTGGTCGGCTCGATCGACCACACCTTCGGCCTGGGCACGGGCCTGTACGTGCTGCTCGAGCACTTCTACAACGGCAACAACGTCTCGCGCGACGCGCTGCGCGCGACGCTCGAGGCGCTGCCGCCGCTGACGCCCGACCAGGGCGTGCGGCTCCTGACGCAGGACGGTGTCATCCCGAGCTCGCAGCTCGTCACCGTCTCGCACAACCAGACGGCGCTCAACCTGGGCTACGACCTGACGCCGCTGCTGCGGCTCGACCTGCTCTGGATCCACGACTGGGAGGGGCCGAGCGAGGCCTTCTTCCCGCTGCTCACCTGGTCGGCGCTGCAGAGCGCCGATCTGTCGCTGGGCGCGCAGTTCTTCGGCGGAGGGGACGAGGAAGGCAACTACGGGGGACTCGATCCGGTCTACTTCGTCCGGGTCGACGTCTACTTCTGACGACCGTTCCGCCATTCAAGCCCGGTTCGAGCGGGGCCGATCTCCAACACCTGAGGGGGCGATTCGCGGGCGGTTGCCGCGAGTCGAGGGGAGTGCGGCTTGCGCAAACTCGGTCTTGGCATCGCGGTCGCGGCCCTGGCCTTCCTCTCTTGTGCGCAGAACACGCGCTTCCTGCCCACGGTGGCGCGCGATTTCTTCGTGGCGGCGCCGCGCGAGGATCCCTGGAACGCCAAGATCCGCAACTGGCAGAACCGCCACAAGCTCGATCTGGCGCAGGTCGCGGCGCAGCCGCCGGCGCGGCCGCCGCTGATCGAGTCCTACGACGCCTTCGCGGCCGAGATCCGGCGCAAGATCGCCGCGGACACGGTCAGCTGGATCCAGTCGGAGAGCCACCGGCACTACATCCCCGATGGCGAGAGCGACCACTGGGCGACCTACTCGGACGTGGTCGCGACCAACGGCGACGACTGCGACGGGCTCGACCTGCTGACCTTCATGCTGCTGCGCAAGCTCGGCTTCGCGCAGAACGAGATCTTCCGCTCGATCGTGGTCGAGCGCGACAGCGGCCAGCACCACATGGTGACGCTCTGGTTCGAAGCCGGTGATAAGAACGACCCCTGGCTGCTCGATCCGACCGGCGTGGTCACCAATCGCCTGGTCCGGCTGTCGGACGTGCCGACCTGGAGCCCGATCGAGATCTTCGACGAGGCGCGTCACTACCGGGTCGAGGAGTCACCGCGCGCGGGAGCCGTAGCACAGCGCTAGAGCCCCGCTATTGTCCGGCGCATGCCGCTGGTCGACGAGCTCCTCGATCCTCCCTTCCTGCCGCAGCTGCTGCCCGAGGGCATGAACGATCCGGCGTATCCGATCTCGACGCCGCCCGACGTCATGTATCCCGGCCAGACGCGCGAGCCACTCGGTGCGCCGCTGGACGGCATTGCCACGCCCGCGATGTGGTCGCGGCTCGGCAACCCGATCGAGCAGACGCAGATCGAGTTCTGGCTCGTGCTCGGCCTGCAGCCGCGCGTGCGGCCGACGCGCTGGGTCGCGATCCACTACGGCCGCATCGCCCTGAACGCCCACGCCTGGGAGCGCCTGCGCGCGCGGATCGCGGGCGAGGCGCCGGATCCCAACCTGGTCGAGCCCGCTCAGGGCTTCTTCGCCGGGCTGCCCGACCGGATCGAGGGCCTGCGCGCCCGGCTGCGCACGGGGAGCCTCGACCGGCGGCTCGAGCTCGCCTGCGAGCGCCGCGAGCGCGCGCTCGAACGGCTCGCGCTGCTCGAGCCGGGCGACCTCGATGCGGGCGAGCTCGCGCGCGGCCCGCTCGACGACCGGACCTGGACCGAGATCCTCCTGCCCTGGCTCGGCGAGCGCCTGTACGCGCCGGGCGAGATCGAGCCCGACGCCGCGCTGCGCACCGCGGTCGCGCTCGAGCAGCGCTGCAACGCCGAGCTCGGCAACCGGCTGGCCGCGCGCCGCACGCTCGCCACGCCCTCGCAGGTCGCCTACCTGACGGTCGAGGAGCGCATCCGCGCCGTGCTCGACGGCTCGAGCGAGTGGGCCGAGCTCGCCGCCGTCCGCCAGGAGCGCGTCGAGCAGTTCACCAAGTTCGACGTGCCGCGAGTGTTCTGGGGGCGGCCGCGTCCCGAGCTGGAGAAGGCGTGAGCGAGGACGCCGAGGCCCGCGCCCGCTCGCTCGAGCTGCCGCTCGCGCAGCTGCCCGGCGCGCATCCCTGCGCGGGCTGCGGCGCGTGCTGCACCTACGTCGCGACCCAGATCGACGACCCGACCACGTTCAAGGACTACGAGAACCTGTTCTGGTACCTGAGCCACGAGAACGTCGCCGTGTACATCGACTGGGAGGGCGACTGGTACCTCGAGTTCCAGACGCGCTGCAAGAACCTGACGGACGCGAAGACCTGCTCGATCTACGTCGACCGGCCGCTGGTGTGCTCGGAGTTCTCCTTCACCGACTGCGAGAAGAACTCGGGCGAGCCGGCCGCGAAGCACCACTTCGGCTCGTACGAGGACCTGCTCGGCTTCATGCAGACCAAGCGGCCCAAGGCCTTCGCGCGCTACGCGCGCAAGCGCCGCGAGCTGCTCAAGGCGCGGGCGCGCGCTGCTGCTCGGCCCGCTCCCGGTCGCGCTCCACGCTGAGCTCGATCTCCTTGCGCTGCTTGTCGGCGGCGGCGTTCGCCTTCGCGCGCTCTTTCTCGATCTCGACCTGGAGCTCGCGCCGGGTCTCCTCGTCGGCCTCGGTCTTGATCTCGACCCGGCGGCGCTGCAGCGCGAGCAGGCGGTTCTCGAGCAGCCGGTTGCGCTGCGCGACCATGCGCGGGCTGAGCGTCTGCGCCTCGGCGCCCTCGAGGAACTTCACGGTGATCTCGCGCCGCCCTTGAGTGCCGTCGGTCGAGCGCGCGTAGGCCTCGATCACGTTCTCGCCCTCCTTCATGGGCAGCAGGGCGGAGAAGCTGCCGTCGGGGTTCGTGATCAGCTCGCTCGCGGCGACGTCGGTGGTCTTGTTGCGCACGGCGAGCTCCTCGATGTCGGAGAAGCTCACCTCCTCGAAGATCGCGCGCAGGTTCTTCGGGTCCTTCACCGGCGTGAACACGCCGCTCGTGACGCGCGCCATCTCGACCACGACCACGGGCTCGGAGAGCGCGTCCTCGCCGATCGCGAAGGTGTCGATGCGCACGTCGAGCTTGGCGGCGCGCACGGCTTGCTGGATCGCCATCTTCGCGTTCTGCAGCTGCGAGTTCTCGAGCGGCAGCGTGGGCTGGCCGTCGGTCAGGAACATGATCACGCGCTTGGCGCCCTCGCGCTTGGTGCTGTACGCGCTCTGCGAGCCGAGCAGCTCGATGGTCGCGAGGTTCACCGCGGAGACCATGTTGGTGAGGCCCTTCGGGCCGCGCCGGAAGATGTCGTCCAGGCCCTTCTCGACCTTGTCGTAGTCCGTGGTCAGGGGGACCTCGGTGTAGGCGTCGGGCGTGAGCGCGTCGTTGTCGCCGGAGAACGCCACGATCCCCACGCGCGTGGTGCGCGGGTCGAGCTGCTGCAGGAGCTGGCGCACGCCGGCGACCTCGGCCGCGAGGATGCTGTCCTCCTTGTCGGTGTTGGGCAGGGGCAGGACCCGGCCCAGGATCGACAGGAACTTCTCGCCGCGCCGCTCGCCGATCACGCCGTCGCCGTCGATGTCCGCGCCCGACGGCGCGGCGGTGCTGTCGGAGGTGTCGACCACGAACACGATGTCGAAGGTCTGGTACTGGCCGAACAGCGCGAGCGCCTTGCCGGACACGAAGGCCGAGCCCATCGGGTCGCCGATCACCGAGCCGCTCGTGGGCGCGTCGATCTCGAGCACGAGCTCGGGCGGCTTCTCGGCCGTCATCTTCGCGGTCGTCTTCTTCTCGGCAGGGTCGGCCGCGTGCGCGGGAAGGCACACGAGCACGGCGAGGCAGACGGCGAGGGCTGCGAGGGGTGCGCGCATCATGACTCGAAGATGAAAGGCCACAGTAGAGGATCGGTCAGGGCGCTGCTACGGTGCAGAGCGGGGGGGTTCGTGAGCGAACGCGATGAGCACGCGCACCTGCGCGGCGACCCGCACACCCACGAGGTGCGGTCGTGGCTGCGGGTGCCGGACGGGCTCGCGGTGCCGCGCTGGGCGGAGTCGCGCCTGTGCGCGAGTGTCGCGCTCGAGCTCGAAGCGCGCCGCGGCGCGGCGCTCGAGCAGGTGGTGTTCGGCATCGTCGACCTGGAGACCACCGGGCTCTCGCCCGCGCACTGCCGGATCCTCGAGATCGGGATCGTCGCGGTGCAGGGCGCGCGCGTGCTCGGCACGTTCGGGACGCTGGTCGACGTGGGCGGGCCGGTGCCGTCCGGCATCACGGCGCTGACGGGCATCGACGACGCGCTGCTCGCGGGCGCGCCGTGCGAGGCGGAAGCGCTCGACGCGATGGCAGCGTTCCTGGCCGAGCACCGCGTCAAGGTGCTGGTCGCGCACAACGCGCGCTTCGACCGCGGCTTCCTCGCGCGCGCCTGGCGCGAGCACGGCCGCGAGCCCGGCCTGCCGGACTTCCTGTGCACGGTGCGGCTCGCGCGCAAGCTCGTGCGCGCGCCGCGCTACGGGCTCGACGCCCTGGTCGCGTGGCTCTCGATCCCCGAGCGCGCGCGCCACCGCGCGCTCGGCGACGCGGAGATGACGGCCGATCTGTTCGTCGAGCTGGTCGCGCGCGCTCGAGTCGGCGGCGTGCACACGCTCGAAGGCCTGCGCAAGCTCGGCGAGCTGCGCACGACCCCGCGCGCGCGGCGGCGCTCGCGCGTGCACGTGGTGGAGCTCGGCGGGTGAGCCGGATCGGTGTCGGCCGTGCGCTCGCGCTCGGCGTGGTGTGCGCGCTGCTCGCCGCGCCGCGCGTCCCCGCGGACGAGGCGGCGCCGAACGGGCGGCCCGAGCCGAACGGCCGGCCGGCGCGCGCGGTCGTGATCGACCCCGGGCACGGCGGCGCGGACCTCGGCGCGCGCGGGCCGAGCGGCCTGACCGAGAAGGACGTGACCCTCGCGGTCGCGAGGCGCCTCGCGAAGCTCTTGCGCGAGCAGGGCGTCGAGGTGGTGCTGACGCGCGAGAGCGACGCCTTCGTCGCGCTCTCCGAGCGCACCGAGATCGCGAACCGCGCGCACGCGGCGATGTTCGTGTCGATCCACGCGAACTCCGCGCCCGAGCGCGAGATCGCCGGCTCCGAGACCTATTTCCTGTCGCTCGAGGCGAGCGACGACGAGGCCATGCGCGTGGCGATGACCGAGAACGACGTGTGGAAGCAGGAGGGCACGGAGGGCCAGAGCGCCGACGTGGTGGGCGCGATCCTGGGCGACCTGATCCGCACCGAGCACCTGCGCGAGTCGAGCGCGCTCGCGGCCGCGATCCAGCGCAAGCTGGCGGGCCTCCCCACGCCGAGCCGCGGCGTGAAACAGGCGCCGTTCGTGGTGCTGACCGGCGTGAACATGCCCGCGGCGCTGGTCGAGATCGGCTTCATCACCAACCCCGCCGAGTCCACGCGGCTCGCCCAGCGCGACCGCCAGGAGGCGATCGCCGCGGCGCTCGCGGCGGCGATCGGCGAGGCGATGGTGCAAGATTCCGGCGCGCGGCTCGCCGGCGAGCCCGCGCCCGCGGAGGAACCGCCATGAAACGACTCGACGGCCGCGCGCCCGACGAGCTGCGCAAGGTCGAGATCGAGCTCGGCTTCACCGAGAACCCGACCGGCAGCGCGCTGATCCGCCAGGGCCGCACGCTAGTGCTGTGCACCGCGACGATCGAGAAGTCCGTGCCCGGCTGGCTGCGCGGCTCCGGCCGCGGCTGGGTCACCGCCGAGTACTCGATGCTGCCCGGCTCGACCGACACGCGCAGCGAGCGCGAGTCCGCCAAGGGCAAAGTGTCCGGACGCACGCAGGAGATCCAGCGCCTGATCGGCCGCTCGCTGCGCGCGGTCACCGATCTCGGCGCGCTCGGCGAGCGCGCGATCTACATCGACTGCGACGTCCTGCAGGCCGACGGCGGCACGCGCACCGCGGCGATCACGGGCGGCTACGTGGCGCTCGCCGCCGCGTTCCGGCGCATGGTCGAGGTGGGGATGCTGAAGGCGGTGCCGCTGCACGACTCGGTGGCGGCGGTCTCGGTCGGGATCGTGGACGGCGAGATCCTGCTCGATCTGCCCTACGCCGAGGACTCGCGCGCCGAGGTCGACATGAACGTCGTGCAGCTCGGCAGCGGGCGGCTGGTCGAGGTGCAGGGCACGGGCGAGGGAGGCACCTTCGACCGCAAGCTCCTCGACCGCATGCTCGACGTGGCCGAGCGCGGGATCGGCGAGCTCGCGCGCATCCAGTCCCGGGTGCTCGGCGCTTGAGCGCCCGCCGCCTGCTCGTCGCGACCCGCAACGAGGGCAAGCTGCGCGAGCTGCGCGCGCTGCTCGACGGCACGGGCCTGTTCGTCGAGACACTGGCGAGTCACCCCGAAGCCGCCGACGTCGCGGAGACCGGCGCGAGCTTCGACGAGAATGCGCGCATCAAGGCCGCCGCCGCCGCGCGCGCCACCAAGCTGTGGACGATCGCCGACGACTCCGGCCTCGAGGTCGACGCGCTCGGCGCCGCGCCCGGCGTGCGCTCCGCGCGCTACGCCGGCGTGCACGGCGACGACGACGCGAACACCGCGAAGCTCCTGCGCGAGCTCGCGGGCAAGCTCGACCGCCGCGCCCGCTTCGTCTGCGCCATGGCGCTCGCGCGGCCGGACGGCGAGATCGTCGCCACCGCGCACGGCGCCTGCGAAGGCGCGATCGTCTCCAGCCCGCGCGGGAAGCAGGGCTTCGGCTACGACCCGGTGTTCGCGCCCGACGTGTTCGCCGACCGCACGCTCGCCGAGCTCGACCCCGGCGACAAGAACGCGATCAGCCACCGCGGCCAGGCGCTGCGCGCCTTCCTGCCGCTCGTGCGCGCGCACCTGTCGGAGGTTCGGTAGCCTCGTTTCGTTCTTCGCTCGTTCGTTTCCCACCGGGGCGTAGCGCAGCTCGGTAGCGCGTCTGCTTTGGGAGCAGAAGGTCGGCGGTTCGAATCCGCCCGCCCCGAAGGCACTTTTCGGTGTCGCGCCGACGGCAACGGGTGTAGGCTGGACGCGTCACTCCTGATGAAGGAGGGTCGCGATGGCACGGTCGCTCTGGCGGCTCGCGCTCAGCTTGGTCGCCGCGACGCTTGCGCTCTCCGCGCGCGCCGAGGTGTTCTCGTACGAGATCGTCAACGTCGCGGGGCCGAACAACGTCGTCGACTCGAACGCGAGCTCGTGCGACTCGGTCGAGGGCTGCTACACGCGGGCCGGGAACCGCTGCTCGGACGATCCGAACCAGCTCTGCGACCTGCAGATCGTGCCGGCGGGGCGCTGCACGCACGGCAACCTCGGGCTCGGTCTCGAAAGCTGCGTGTGGCCGCACCGCGCCGGGCGCTGCGTCGCGAACATCAAGGTGGGCTGTCTCACCACCAACGAGTGCCGGGGGCTCACGCCGACGACCTGCGACACGACGGTCGACAAGTACGGCCGCGTGGCCACTCCGGCGGACCCGGCGGCTTGCACCTGCACGAACGCGACGGCGGCCGCGGTCTGCGGGGGAGCCCTGTCGGTCTGCTCCGACGGCGATCCGACGCGCGGCTTCGGAGGCCTCGGTCTCACGCTCGGCATGGAGCTGAAGCTCGGCGGCCCGGGCTCACAGACCTTCGCGGGACTCGGACCGTCGGTCACCGGTGAGATCTTCCCGAGGAGCAGCCCGGTGTTCGAGATCGAGAACCCGCCATCGTCGTTCGCCCCGCAGCGCGACGCGGGGACCGTCGGGCGCGGGGTTGCGCAGGGGGTCGGCCCGATCCATCCGGTGCGAATCACGCAGGCGCGCGAGCTCGACGCGTACGCGCACCCGACGATCGCGGACCCGAACACCGGGCCGGCGTCGATCAAGGCGAAGGTCCGCAAGATGCACTCGTACGGGGACTCGTACTGGGAGGACTGGATCTTCACACCGTACGAGGTCACGGGCACGTTCAACACCCACCAGGTGTTCACGTCCTGCGACCCTCCCGTCGGCTGGGTCATGGGCACGCCCGTGGCGGGGGCGCTCCACTGCCACCAGGCGGCGCGCAACGGCGTCACAATTCTGTGGAGCCAGGACCTGACTCCCGCGCAGAAGACCGCTTACACCAGCGCCGGCGTGCCGGTGTGTCCGCCGCACTGCTACAAGGACTTCGACCTCTCGACCATGGAGGTGCAGGCGTTCAGCGACGCGGGCCTGCTGGACCCGAACGCTGCGATGCAGCTCGCGATCCAGAGCGGCGAGGTCGCGGCCTCGCGGGTGGCGGGCGCCAGGGACGCGATCGGCGTCGACGGCGTCACCATGCTCACCTGGCTCGTCGACAACGACATGCGCTGCAGGCTGGGCGGCTGGGGCAACGCGCCCGGCTTCATCGGCCGCTGCAACGACGGGCCCAGCGCGTGCGACCCGGACGCCGTGAACTGCGGCATGGGCGGCGGCGGGTGTTGCCCCGGGCAGGGCGGCAGCTGCCGCGCCTGAAACGGCCCCTTCCACGCGGTCACGAACCCGCTCGGGCTGCCCCTCGGCTACAACACGCACGGCCGCGCGGAGCTCGACCTGGTCGCCGGCCAGCGCATCGGAGCCATCGCCGGTCAGAACGCCGACATCCGCATCCCACTGCTCTTCATCGTGAACACCACCGGCAATGCGGCGGCCGAGTTCCGCGACAAGGCCAGCGAGGGCGCACCCGACGTCGACCTGGCGGACCTGGGCCCGGTGAACCCGGCGTCGGCGTTCGCGAGCGGGATCGGCACCGGGGGCACCTTCGCGAACGGGAGCGCGCTCGACATCGATGCGCCGTGCTGCGGCACCGGCGCGGGCGTCGACGTCGTCTGGGGCCCCGAAGCCCTGGGCACGGTACTGCCCGGGTTCGAGTTCGGCTTCGGCTATCGCTACGGGATCGACAACGACGTCTTCCTCAGCGACTGGGCGCTGGTCCACGACAAGGGGCCGGGTCCGGACGGCATCCCCGGTTGCATCGGCGACAGCAGCCACTTCGACGAGGGCATCAATGCCTGCAACCAGCGGCTCGGCTTCGGCGCGCCGGGCCCGAAGACCGCCGGCTTCTTCGCCACCGGCCAGGACGACCGCGCGATCCTGCGCACGGTCGGAGCGGGGCAGCGGCCCGCGGTGGGCGCGCGGTTCGCGTGGCGGAATGCGTCGCCCGACGTGCAGGCCTACTTCGGCACGGTTCAGAACCCGCCGACGATCAACACCGCGGCAGCCTTCGCGCTTCGGGACGTGGCGGTGTTGATCCCGCGCAGCCTGGATCTGCTGGCCAAGCTCAACGCGACCGCCTGTCCGCTCACGGACACGGGCGCGGCGTGCAGGCTCGTGGATCACTGCATCGCTGCCGGCGGAGACTTCGACTACGACGGCATCTGCGACGTGGACGACAACTGTCCGACCGTGGCGAACCCCGGCCAGGAGGACGGCGCCGGCGGACTCGAGGTCAACCTGTTCGGCGCCTTCGCGCCGGACAGGGTCGGCGACGCCTGCGACAACTGCTTGCGCGTCCAGAACCCGCGCGTGACGCCCGACGTGGCGGACTATCTCGCCGCCAACCCGTGGCGCACGTTGACGGGGGGTCAGATCGACGACGATCACGATGGGTACGGCAACAGGTGCGATGCGAAGTTCGTAGGCCTGCCGTCCGCCAACGTCGGCGGCCTCGACCTGGCGCAGTTCCGCGCCTCGAGCTCCGAGGATCGCCGCTTCGACACCTGCGGCACGAGCAACGTGCGCCCGTGCGCGATCTTCGACCTGGACGAAGCCGCCGTAGGCAACGCGATCGGCGGTCTCGACCTCGGCCGCTTCCGCCAGCTCAACGCGGCCCCGCCGGGCCCGCGCTGCGCGCAGTGCACGGGCGAGGACTCGGAGCTGCTGCTGTGCGAGGCGGGCACCAGCGGAAGCTGCTTCTGATAGGTTCGCCGGCATGAAGGCCATCCTGATCTCGAAGACCGGCGGACCCGGGGTGCTCGAGCTGCGCGACCACGATCCGGGCGCGCCGGGCCCGGGGCAGGTGCGCGTGCGCGTCGGTGCGGCGGGCGTGAACTACATCGACACGTACTTCCGCACGGGGCTCTACGCGCGGCCGCTGCCGTTCGTGTCAGGGCTCGAGGGCGCGGGCACGGTCGAGGCGCTGGGGCCGGGCGTGAGCGCGCTCGCGGTCGGCGATCGCGTGGCGTGGGCGTCGGTGCCGGGCTCGTACGCGCAGGCGGTGGTCGCGCCCGTCGACCGGCTCGTGAAGGTGCCGGCGGGAATCGCCGACGACACCGCGGCGGCTGCGATGCTGCAGGGCATGACCGCTCACTACCTGTGCCGCTCGACCTACGTGGCGAAGCGCGGCGACACCGCGCTGGTTCACGCGGCAGCGGGCGGGGTGGGGCTCCTGCTCGTGCAGATGCTGAGCGAGCTCGGCGTGACGGTGATCGCGACCTGCTCGACGGCCGAGAAGGAGAAGCTCGCGCGCGAGGCGGGGGCGGCGCACGTGATTCGCTACACCGAGGCGGACTTCGCCGCCGAGGTGCGGCGGCTCACGAACGGGCGCGGGCTCGAGGTCGTGTACGACGGCGTGGGCCAGAGCACCTTCGAGGGGAGTCTGAAGAGCCTGCGGCCGCGCGGCATGCTCGTGATCTACGGTCAGTCGAGCGGGCCGGTTCCGCCGTTCGAACTGCGCCGGCTGAACGATCTCGGGTCGCTCTACATCACGCGGCCGTCGCTCGCGCACTACACGGCGGAGCGCGCGGAGCTCGAGCAGCGCGCGAGCGAGGTGCTCGGCGCGATCGCCGCGCGCAAGCTCGACGTGCGGATCGGCGCGCGCTTCGCGCTCGCGGACGCGGCGGCTGCGCACCGCGCGCTCGAGGGCCGCGCGACCACCGGCAAGGTGATCCTGACGACCTGACGCGCGGCGTGTACTACTACGGGACCATGCGTGTCCCCGCCGTAGCGCTCGCGTTCCTGGTTGCGATCGCCACCCCAGCGCTCGCGTTCGCCGAGCCGTACGCGGTCGGAAGCACACTGCCCGAGATCGAGCTGCCCGATCAGCACGGCGCCGCGCGCACGATCGACGCGTCCGTGAAGGCCGTGGTCTTCAGCCGCGACATGAAGGCGGGCGAGGTGGTGAAGGCGGCGGTCGAGCAGGGCGGGGCGGATCTCTTCGACCGAAACGGCGCGGTGTACGTCGTCGACGTCCAGGGCATGCCCGCGATCATCCGCGCGCTGTTCGCGATGCCCGCCATGCGGCGCCGGCCGTACAAGCTGCTGGTCGACGAGGAAGGCGTGAAGACCGCCGACATCCCCGGCGGCGCGACCCACCCGACCGTGCTCGTGCTCGACGAGCTGAAGGTGACGGCGATCAGCCACCCGGCCAGCGCGGAGGAGCTGATCGCCGCGATCCAGCCCCCGCCTCCCGCAAAGGAACCGTAGTGCCGGCACTGGCGAGGCGAGCTGCGCTGCTCGCCGTTCTCGCTGTGGCTCTGGCGTGCGCGACGGAGACCCCGCCGAGCACCGCGGCGCTGCCGCTCGAGCGCACGCACTGGCGGCTCGTGAATCTGGGCGCGAACGGCGCCCCGGTCGCGGAGACGCAGACCGAGGCGTTCCTCTCCTTCGGCGAGCCGCGCGGCCGGGTGAGCGGCTCGGGCGGCTGCAACCGCCTGGCCGGCGCCTACCGCCTCTCGGGCGACCAGCTCTCGTTCGGGCCGCTCGCCGGCACGCGCATGGCCTGCGTGAACGGGATGGAAGTCGAGTCCGCCCTCCACGCGGCGCTCGAGCGCACGGCGGCGTTTCGGATCGACGGCGACCGGCTCGAGCTCGTCGACTCGGCCGGCGCGGTGCTGGCGACCTTCCGAGCTGGCGACACCCCCGCGCCCTGAGAAAAACGCCTCGGCCGGTGAAAACCTTCACGGCCCCGCCGCCTCGCCCCGGCGATGCTCCAGTCGTGGATGCAAATCCACATGCCGGGAGAGGGCGATGAGCACCTTGGAGACTCTGATGCTGGGGCTGATGCTGTGTGGCTGGTTCACGCTGCAGTGGACGCACTCGATGCAGGTGTTGCGGATGATGGGGCTCTCGTAGTCGGCCTGGCTCGGCCCCCGTAGACTCCGGTCTACGGGGGCCGTCTCGTTTGCAAGCACGCCGCGCCACAGCCATCAAAGCCGTCCTCGCCTGTCTGGCCCTCGGCGCCTGCGCCTGGTTCCAGGGCCCGCCGAAGAGCGCGGCCGAGCTGATCCGCCCGCCGGTGGTGTTCGCGGGCGACCTGCCCTGCGGGTCCTGCGCCGGAATCCTCACCGAGTTCGAGCTGCGCCCGGACGGCCGCTGGTTCATGCGCAGCGCCTACCTGGGCAAGGGCGACGATGCGGTCCACGAGGCCATGGGCACGTTCAGCCTGTCGGCCGACAGCGACCGGCTCACCCTGACCGGGGACCGCGAGCCGCCACGCCAGTATCGGGTCGAGGCCGAGGACGCGATCCGGATGCTCGACCGCGAGGGTAACGAGATCGACTCCGCGCTCGACTACAGATTGCGCCGGGTCGAGCCCTACCGCGCGCTGAAAATCTCCACCGCCGAGTGAAGTGTTTCACAGCTCGCCGCCCGGGCCCCGGCGATGTTCAGGTCGTAGTCGAGAACCCCACTTCGAGGAGACGACGATGAGCACCTTCGAAAACGTCGCGTTTGGAACGATGATGGGCGGCTGGATGCTGATGCACGGGCTGCTCGTGCTGCAGGTTCTCGGACTCCGGTAAACGATGTCGTTCTAGCCCGCGGCCACTCCCTCTCCCTCCCCTCCCTGCGGGCGAGAACACGACGGCCCCCGGAGACTCAGTCTCCGGGGGCCGTTCTTGTTTGACTACACTCGCCTTCGGCTCGCTGCGCGCGCCGCTACGCGGCGCTTGCGGGCGCCGCCGCGGACGGCCGCGGACGGCGCCCGTCGTTCTACCTACATGTCCATGTCGCCCATGCCGCCCATGCCCGGCATGCCGCCGGGCATGCCGCCGCCCTTCTTCTTCTCGGGCTTGTCGGCGATCATGGCCTCGGTGGTGAGCAGCAGGCCGGCGACGCTCGCGGCGTTCTGCAGCGCGCAGCGCACGACCTTGGTCGGGTCGATCACGCCCGCCTTCAGCAGGTCGCCGTACTCCTCCGTCGCCGCGTTGAAGCCGTACGAGCCCTTCTCGCTGCGCACGCGCTCGACCACGACCGAGCCCTCGTGGCCGGCGTTCTCGGCGATCCGGCGCAGCGGCGACTCGATCGCGCGGCGCACGATCGCGATGCCGGCGCGCTGATCGTCGGAGATGCCCTCCTCGACCTTCGCGAGCGTGGCCTGCGCGCGCAAGAGCGCCACGCCACCGCCCGGCACGATGCCTTCCTCGATCGCCGCGCGCGTGGCGTGCAGCGCGTCCTCGACGCGGGCCTTCTTCTCCTTCATCTCGGCCTCGGTCGCGGCGCCGACGCGCACGATCGCGACGCCGCCCGCGAGCTTGGCCAGGCGCTCCTGCAGCTTCTCCTTGTCGTAGTCCGAGGTGGTCTCCTCGATCTGCTTGCGGATCTGGTTGCAGCGGCCCTCGATGTCCTTCTTCGCGCCGGCGCCGCCCACGATCGTGGTGTTGTCCTTGTCGATCGTGACCTTCTTCGCGCGGCCGAGATCCTTCAGCGTCAGGCTCTCGAGCTTGACGCCGAGCTCCTCGGCCACGAGCCGGCCGCCGGTCAGGATCGCGATGTCCTCGAGCATGGCCTTGCGGCGGTCGCCGAAGCCGGGGGCCTTCACCGCGGCGGTGTGCAGCGTGCCGCGGATCTTGTTCACGACCAGCGTCGCGAGCGCCTCGCCCTCGATCTCCTCGGCGATGATCAAGAGCTGCTCGCCGGTCTTGGCCACCTGCTCGAGCAGGGGCAGGAGGTCCTTCATGCTCGAGATCTTCTTCTCGTGCAGGAGGATGCGCGGGTTCTCGAGCTCTACCGTCATGCGGTCGGGGTTGGTCACGAAGTAGGGCGACAGGTAGCCGCGGTCGAACTGCATGCCCTCGACGGTCTCGAGCTCGGTCGTCATCGACTTCGCTTCCTCGACCGTGATCACGCCTTCCTTGCCGACCTTCTCCATGGCCTCGGCCAGGATCGTGCCGATCGACTCGTCGGAGTTCGCCGAGATCGTGCCGACCTGCGCGATCTCCTCGGAGTTGCGCGTCGGCTTCGAGATCTTCGCGAGCTCCGCGACGATCGCCGCCACCGCCTTGTCGATGCCGCGCTTGAGCTCCATCGGCGAGGAGCCGGCCGCGACCATCTTCGTGCCTTCCTTGAAGATCGACTGCGCGAGCACGGTGGCGGTGGTGGTTCCGTCGCCGGCCACGTCGGAGGTCTTCGACGCGACCTCCTTCACCATCTGCGCGCCCATGTTCTCGTACTTGCCTTCGAGCTCGATCGCCTTGGCGACCGTCACGCCGTCCTTGGTCACGGTCGGCGAGCCGTAGCTCTTCTCGATGATCACGTTGCGGCCCTTGGGCCCGAGCGTGACGGCGACGGCCTGGGCCATCGTGTTCACGCCCTCGAGGAGCCGCGCGCGCGCCTCCTCATCGAAGCAGATCATTTTCGCGGACATGGGTTCGGTCTCCTATTCGAGCACCGCGAGGACGTCTTCCTCGCGGATGATCAGGTGGTCTTCGCCGTCGATCTTCACGTCGCTGCCGCTGTACTTGCCGAACAGGATGCGGTCGCCGGCCTTCACGCCCATGGCCTGGCGCTTGCCGTCGTCGCCGATCTTGCCGGCGCCCACGGCCACGACCTTGGCCTCTTGGGGCTTCTCCTTGGCGGTGTCGGGGATGATGATGCCGCCGGCCGTCTTGGCCTCGGCGTCCAGCCGCCGGACCAGGATCCGGTCGTGCAGGGGTCGAACTTTCACGGGTGCCTCTCCTCATGCAGGTAAGTGCGGGGCTCTGGCTAAGGCCCGAGCCAGACGCTGTCAAGCCGAGGGTCGGGTCCGGGGGGCTCCTTTTGGTACGCTCCGCCGCCGTGAAGTGGGCCAGCGGACGGGTGACCGGGCAGGAGCTCGCGCTGGTCTATCTCGGGCTGTTCTTCGCGGCCGTCGCGGTGTTCGCGGTGCGCTGGCCGATCGTCTCGGTCGACACCGACCTCTGGTACCACCTGAACGCCGGCCGGCAGATCGCCGCGGATGGGGCGATTCCGGACTCGGCGTTCTTCTCGTTCCTGCGCCCGAGCCCGGCCTTTCTCGACTACTACTGGCTGTCCCAGGTCGGGCTGTACGGGGTGCACGCGCTGGGCGGGCCGGTCGCGCTGATCCTGCTGCGGGCGGCGCTCGCGCTGGCGACGCTCGGCTTCGCGCTCGCGGTGCTGCGCGCGGTGAGGGGCGGGCGCGAGGGGCTGCCCTGGGCGGCGTTCGTGTTCACGCTGGCCGGGCTGTACGTGCTGGAGCGCTTCACGGCGATCCGCCCGCACGCCGCGACCTATCTCTTGATCGCGGTGTTCCTGTACCTGCTCGAGGCGAGGCGGGCGCTCTGGCTCCTGCCGCCGCTCGCCGTGCTGTGGGTGAACCTGCACGGGATCGAGTACCCGGTGATGCTCCTGATCGCGGGCGCCTACCTCGCGGAGTGGGCGCTCGCGCGCTTCGGGCTCGCGCCGGCCGCGCGGGCGGCTTCAGTGCGCGAGCTCGCGCTGGTTGCGGCGGTGATCCCGTGCGTCCTGCTGACGCCGCACGGCCTGGGGCTGATCGGGACGCCATTCGCGGAGGTCTCGTTCGCGGGCCAGTACATCGAGGAGCTGCGGCCGGTCGATCCCTGGTCGCTGCTGCAGGTCTCGCTCAACGGGCTGTTCGTCTCGCAGCCGACGCTGCGCACGCTGCTGGTCGCGCTCGCGGCGGTGGCCGCGCTCGCGAGCCTGCGCCGCGCGACGCTGCGGCCCGCACACCTGATCCTGCTCGCCGGCGGCGCGGTCCTCCTGCTGCGCATGCAGCGCTTCTCGATGGAGTTCGCGCTGCTCGCGCTGCCGCTGCTCGGCGCGTTCCGGCCGCCCGCGCTTGCACCGGGCGCGCTGCCGCGCGCGCTCGCGCTGGCGCTGCTCGTCGCCGTGTCGATCCTGCCGTTCCGCTACCTGGTGCAGATCCTCGACCCGCGCTGCGGCTTTCCGGTCTGCACGCGCGGCCTGCCGGAGGGCGCGGTCGCGCTGCTCGCGCGCGAGAACGCGACCGGCGACCTGCTGAACCACCCGAACGAGGGCGGCTACCTCGAGTGGTCGCTCTTCCCGCGCCAGAAGATCTTCGTCGATCTGCAGACGCCGTTCCTGTTCCCGGACACGGCGATCTTCGCCGCCGACCAGGCGTTCCAGGACCCGGTCGTGCTCGCCGGCTTGATCGGCACGTACTCGCCGTCGTTCCTGCTCGTGCCGAACCAGCTGCGCGGCTTCGCGTCGATCGTCGCGAGCTTCCCGGACTTCGCGCCGGTGTTCGTCGACGACTCGAGCGTGCTGTACGCGAGCGCGTCGCAGAATCCCGAGCTGGTCGCGCGCCACCGGCTGCGCGCGATCGAGCCGTTCGGCCTGACCGTGCTCGGCGCAGGCGACGATCCGCGGGCGCTCGCGGCCGCCGAGGCCGAGCTGCGGCGGATCAACGAGATCCACCCCGGCGGCGGCCGCACCGGAGTGTTCGAAGGCGCGCTCGCGCTCGAACGCGGCGACTTCGACACCGCTCTGCGTCGCGCGGACGAGCTCTTGCGCATCCACCCCGATCGGCCCGAGCCGAACCGCCTGCGCGCCGACACGCTGTTTCGCATGCGCCGCTTCGGCGACGCGGAGGAGGCGTACGCGCTCGCGCTCGACCGGCTCGGCGACGACCCCAAGACCGCGGGCCAGCGCGCCTACCTCGAGGGGCAGCTCTGGTCGTGTCTGCTCGAGCTCGGCCGGCCCGGCGAAGCCTGGCGCGCGGCGCGCCGGGCGATTCCCGACATCTACGCGCCCGGCGTCTCCTACGACCAGCTGGCCGCGCTGGCGCGCGTCGCGCTCGCGAGCGGCCACCAGGCGGAGGGCCGCCGCCTGCTCGAGTTCGCGCTGCAGAAGACGCCGCTGCGCGACGCGCAGCTGCGCCTGTGGCTGCAGCAGCAGCTCGGCGCGGCGGCGCCGTAGCCCGGCGCGCCGCCGAAGTGGGGTAGCCTGCGCGCATGAGGCCGGTCGCCGAGTACAACTTCCTCGACCCCGTGGTGGTCGAGACCCCGTTCGAGTTCCACCGCGCGCTGCGCGAGCAGGCGCCCGTGTACGAGGTGCCGGGGATCGGCCTGTTCCTGGTCTCGACCTACGCCGGCGTGCTCGAGGTGCTGTGCGATCCGCGCCGGTTCTCGTCGAGCTCCGGCCCCGCGGTCGGCGGCATGGCGCCGCCGCCGCGCGTGCAGGCCGCGATGGCGAAGGGCTACCCGCAGGTCGACACGCTGATCACCTGCGACCCGCCGCGCCACATCCGCTACCGCAGCCTCGTCTCGCGCGCGTTCTCGGCGCGGCGCGTGGCGGGCATGGAGGACTACATCCGCGGCGTCGCACGCGAGCTGCTGCGCGGCTTCGCGCGCGAGGGCACGATCGATCTCGTGCCGAGCTTCGCGGTGCCGCTCCCTCTGTCGGTGATCGCGGACCAGCTCGGCGTGCCGCGTTCGGACATGGCGCTGTTCAAGAAGTGGAGCGACGACGCGGTCGCGCCGCTCGGTGGGATGATCGGCGAGGACCGCGCGGTCGAGTGCGCGGATTCGATCGTCGAGTTCCAGCACTACATGGCCGGGAAGATCGAGGAGCGCCGGCGGAAGCCCGAGGACGACATCCTCTCCGACCTGATCTCGGCGCGGCTCGACGGCGAGGCGCCGCTCGACGTGCCGGAGATGCTCTCGATCCTCCAGCAGTTCCTGGTCGCCGGCAACGAGACCACGACCAACCTGATCGCGAGCGCGATGATGCTGCTCGGCCAGAACCCCGAGCAGCTCGCGCTCCTGCGCGCCGACCCGTCGCTCGTTCCGAACATGGTCGAGGAGGCGGTGCGGCTCGAGTCGCCCGTCCAGTCCTTGTTCCGGCTCGCGACCGAGGACACGACCGTGCAGGGCCGGCGCGTGCCGAAGGGCGCGCGCATCGTGGTGATGTACGCGTCGGCGAATCGCGACGCGTCGGTCTTCCCCGAGCCCGACCGCTTCGACGTGCGGCGCGAGAACGCCAGACAGAACCTCGCCTTCGGCCGCGGGGAGCACTTCTGCATCGGCGTGGCCCTCGCGCGGAAAGAGGCGGCGATCGCGTTCGAGACTCTGCTCGATGGTACCCGCGATCTCCGCCTCTCTCCCGGGAAGAACGACTTCGCGCACGTCCCGAGCTTCATCCTGCGAGGGCTGAAGCAGCTATTCGTCGACGCTCTGCCCGCTTAGTCCGACCCGCGCGAGACGGGGGCGATCCGCGGCCGTCCGCGGTCGCCCCCGCAAGCGCCACACAGTGGCGCGCGCAGCGAGGCGCAGCCGAGCGAAGGCAACCCTACAAGGCCTCTTCTCCGCGCTCACCGGTGCGGATGCGGATCGCCTCCAGCACCGGCGACACGAACACCTTGCCGTCGCCGATCCGTCCGGTGTTCGCCGCCTTGCGGATCGTCTCCACGACCAGCTCGACGCGCGAATCCGCGACCACCAGCTCGAGCTCGATCTTCGGCAGCATGTCGACCACGTACTCGGCGCCGCGGTACAGCTCCGTGTGGCCCTTCTGCCGCCCGAACCCGCGCACCTCCGTGACGGTCATGCCTTCGATCCCGATCTTGGTCAGCGCGTCGCGGACCTCGTCGAGCTTGAACGGCTTGATCACGGCCTTGATCATCTTCATGGCTGAATACTCCTTCGACTCTTCGGTTGCGGCTCAGGCGTGTCGCGCTTGAGTCGAGGTTGCGTAGCTCTCGGCCGCCATCGCGTGTGAGCCCGAGGCGCTGCCCATGCTCGAGCCCGCGCTCATAGAGTACGCGCTCTCGCTGTGCTGCGATACGTCCAGGCCCTCGTACTCGTCCTCGTCGGTGACGCGCAGGCCCATCACCAGCTTGATCGCGTACAGGATCACGAACGTCGCGACCGGCGCGTAGATCGCCGTGAACACGATGCTCTTGAGCTGCACCGCGATCTGCTGGCCGTTGCTCTCGATCCCGGAGCCGAGGGTCACCCCGAAGATTCCAGCCGCGAGGGCGCCCCACGCGCCGCCCAGGCCGTGCACGCCGAACGCGTCGAGCGAGTCGTCGTAGCCGAGCATCGGCTTCAGGAAGGTCAGCGCGGCGTAACACACGATCGCGACGCCCAGACCGACCAGGATCGAGCCCATCGGCGTGACCGCGCCGCAGGCCGGGGTGATCGCGACGAGACCGGCCACGGCCGCCGTCGCGGCGCCCAGCGCCGTCGGCTTGCCCCGGTGGATCCACTCGATGATGGCCCAGGCCAGCACCGCGGTGGACGCGGCCGTGCTGGTGTTCAGGAACGCGAGGGTCGCCAGCGGAGAGGCGCTGAGCGCGCTGCCCGCGTTGAACCCGAACCAGCCCGTCCAGAGCAGGCCCGCGCCGATCAGACACAGCGGCAGGCTGTGCGGGGGCATCGGCTCCTTGCCGTAACCCTTGCGCTTGCCGAGCACGATCGCGGCCGCGAGCGCCGAGAAGCCGCTCGACATGTGCACGACCAGGCCGCCGGCGAAGTCGATCGCGCCGGAGTCGAAGATCCAGCCGCCGCCCCAGACCATGTAGGCGAGCGGGCAGTACACCACCAGCAGCCAGATCGAGATGAAGAGCAGGAAGCTCGAGAACTTCATGCGCTCGACCACCGCGCCCAGGATCAGCGCGGGCGTGATGATCGCGAACATGCCCTGGAACATGACGAAGATGTACTCGGGGATGGTTCCGATCAGGGACTCCGTCGTCACGCCCGCGAGACCGGCCTTGGCCAGGTTTCCGAAGTACGACGCGTCGTCGCTGCCCGAGAACGCGATGCTGTAGCCGACCAGCACCCAGAGGACGCCGACGGCGCCCGCCGCGATGAAGCACTGCATGAACACGTTCAACACGTTCTTCGAGCGCACGAGGCCGCCGTAGAAGAGCGCGAGACCCGGCAGGGTCATCATCAGGACCAGGGCGGTGGCCGTGAGCACCCACGCCGTGTCGCCGCTGTTCGCGGTCGGCGGGGCCTCCGCCGCATCTTGTGCGAACGCGACGGCGCTCGCGATCAGGGGAACCAAGAAGGCGGCTGAGCGCGCTGCCCAACGGCCGACGATCGAAGTGTGCATGGGATACTCCCTCTCCTAGGTGGTCGAAGCCGAGAGCGCCTTGAGCAACGACCATGCCAGGGAGAGCACGCGCGTACGCGCTCGCCACACACCCGCGTTGCGCAGTTGCCATGCGCATCTGCACAGCTTCTAGGCAGCCACCCGGGCCGCGACCGGGGATGGGCTAGCGGTAGCCTTCGACCACGGGCCGGCGCGGCAGCCGCCACCAGGCGTCGTCACACAGCCGTGTCAGCTCCGGATCGAGCTCGAGCTCGGCGCCGGCGAGCGTGGCCTCGAGCTGCTCCGGCCGGCTCGCGCCGATGATCGCCGAGGTGATGCCCGGCTGGGCGAGCGTCCAGGCGACCGCGACCGAGGCCAGCGCGAGGCCCCGCGCCTCGGCCTCCTTGGCGAGCTCCGAGACGGCCGCGAGCTGCGCGTCGTCCCAGTAGCGGCCGCGGTACATCTCGCCGGCGCGCTGGATCGTGAAGCGCGTGCCCGCCTGCGGCGCGTCGCCCGGCTTGTACTTGCCCGACAGCATGCCGCCCGCGATCGGGTTGTAGACGATCACGCCGAGCTGCTCCTGGCGCGCGTAGGGCAGGAGCTCCGTCTCGATCTCGCGGTAGAGCAGGTTGTAGCGCAGCTGCAGCGTCTCGTAGCGCGTGAGCCCGCGCAGCGCGGCGCACTGGCTCGCCTCGGCCAGCCGGAACAGCGGGTAGTTCGA
>Ga0187893_10003043_pt1 | contig 35096 bp, 25 predicted proteins | sample MA1701074metaG_FD_139574 | JGI IMG/M metagenome (GOLD analysis project Ga0187893, IMG submission 139574) | White microbial mat communities from a basaltic lava cave in the Kipuka Kanohina Cave System on the Island of Hawaii, USA - MA170107-4 metaG ...
AGTCGGGATTACCCAGCTCGTTGTGCCTGCTACCCAGCTCCAGCCAAACTTGGCTGGATCGAACTGCACCTTGTTGTCGATGGTGCGGAGTTTCCAGCGCCAGAACCAGTTGGCTTCGCGGCCTCGTGCGTCTAACAGCCACTGGATTCCCCTAGCCCACCGCTTCGTTCCGGGCCGGGTCGCCATCAGGCTCAGGAGGGCGAGGGCCGTTGTCCAACACCCCTCGGGATCGTCGCCGGTGAATGCTGGCCAGCTTCCGCCTGAGTTCTGAAGGCCCAGTAGTGCTTGGATCGCCGGCGCAAGTTCGTTGCCCGGCTGTCGGCGCAGAGCCAATATCGCGAAACATGTGGATTCGACCGAGTCCTGATTACCCTGAATGCCCCGATATCCCCAAGTTGCACTCGGTTTTTGATTGGCCTTCAGTTTTTCATGAAGGTATGGCATCGCACCCGCAACCGTCATGTCTTAGAATCCGCCTCCCGTCGCAGCTCCACTTCCCGTGGCAGCTCAACTCAAAGTCTCCACCAGCAGTATGCGCTGGGAGACCTGTGAGCAGGAACTGTCGCGTCAGCAATCGGGCCCGGATGAATGCCTGTTGCTGACCCCGCGAGCAGAGGTCGAACCATGGCCCACTCTAAGGGGGCGGTTTCGACCGCTGCCTCGTATGTTGGCGAACGCAATCTACAAGACTTTTGGAGGAGAGGCGTCTCATGCCGTAAAAAATAAGCATGGAGTTTGCGCACATCGCTCCGTCCAACGCCGTTGGCGCGGCTTTGGCATCTAACCGATCCCCGGTACAGCTCCCATCGAGACGAACTGGATCAGTACAGAATGTGGCTGTGGACACCTTTGGCCCGAGGAGGGGCGCACGCGTGCTGAATTCACAGGCCGTATTCCGCAGGCACTCGAATCGGGTGCACACCCTGCAGCTCAAGGATGCCTTGAATATGGGAGCTACGAGGAAGACTAGTCGTGGCAGCTCTGCTCGCTGAAAACACCGCTTTCGAAAAGCACTACCGCATCAGCGATCTTGCTCGCCTGTGGGGTTTAGGCAGGGAGACGGTGCGAAAGCTCATCAAGGACGATCCCGGCGTCATCAAGATTCGGATGGGGCGGAAGAAGGCGCACACCATCTACAGCGTCCCTGAATCGGCCGCGCACCGGATCCACACACGCTTGCTTAACGCCGTTCACGGGCACCCGCCCGAATCGCCACCAGCTTTGGCCTTGGCTTATCGTCAAACGCATCCTTGAGAATCTTCGTCAGACGTGCTTGTCGTTCAGGAACCCACCGCGAATAGTGCTCACGAACGGTTTTTTCATCGTCTCCAAGCAGATCGGCGACATCGGCCACCGGCACGCCGCGTTGTAACAGAATTCGCGCGAAGGTGTGACGGAAACGGTGGGGTGTGGGAGGTTCCTCAAATGCACCGGCGAGATCGAACACCTTGCCGATCTTCCGGCGCCACATGTCCGTGACGGTTTCAAGTCGGTCAGAATGACCGATGACGAACGGACGAACGCCGCACCGCTTCGCCCGGGCATTGAGCCGGTCCCGCAGCCAATCCGGGATGTACGCGAATACGTCTCCGCCATTCTTCTTTGCCCGCAGGAAAACCTCGTTGTCTTTGAGGCGGCTCATGTTGAAGAGGCCCACGTCGGAAATCCGCAGGCCGGTATAGACCATGACCCAGATGAAATCCTTCACGTCCTCGCCTGTGTAGACGCCGTGCTCGCGCCCGTTGGTCCACGCGACCTCACCTAGAGCGTCGCAGGCGTCAATAATACGTTGAAGTTCTTCGTCGGTGTACGGCGCTTTGTTGGCGACGCGATTTGCGCCCATAGGTGGCTTGATGTCGGTGCTGACCGGGTTCTCATGCAGCCATTTCCGGTTCATGCAAAATCGGAAAAACGCCCGCAACGTTCCCAGTCGCTTCCCCTTCGCCCGAGCGCCGAGATCCCAGCCGCCATAGAATACGTCGATATCGCCGGAGGTGAATTGATCCAACATCACGTAGCCGCGCGAGTCGGCAAAGGCCGTCAGCTGCTTGGCAAAAGTCTTGTACTTCCGCAATGTCGCGTGCGCGATCTTCGCCCCTTCGCGGTTGCTTAGAAAAACCTTCGTGGCGTCAGCAATCGTAATGCGGCCGGGAACGGGCGTAGAAACCGGAGGAGGCGCGGGCGCGGGCTCGACTTTGCCGTCCCACGCACCACCCGTTTCCCAGGAAGCAACGAGAGACTTCGCTTCATCCCAGTCCGATTTTCCGGTTTGCTTGCGGTTGAACTTCCCGCCGAGCGTGCCCGAGACGTGAATGAGGCAGGCGCACTTTTTCCAGCCGCGCCGCCCCTCTTCGAATTCACCGGAGCGGGCGTCCTCAGGATGCCCGCCTTCGCACTCCTTGCGGTGCCTGCGATAGAGCTTGAGAGCCATACAGTCTCAGCCCATTCTAAAGCAGCCTTGCACGCTATTGCACGCTAAATTTTGATTCTGGCTGTAAGCTATTGAAAAGATTCTGGCGGTGAGGGTGGGATTCGAACCCACGGAACCCGTAAAGGTTCAACGGTTTTCGAGACCGCCCGATTCAACCACTCTCGCACCTCACCGGTTTGAAAACGCAACCATAATCTTAGCACCGCCAAGCTACGGCTCGCTTTAAAACTGGCCCAGATGAGGCAGGGCATGCCCGAATTGGAATTTCCTATGAGCCCGCCCGTTTTGCGGTGAACTCCCGTGCTTCGCCTCCCTCGCGCTGGCGCGTAAACTTAATCTCGCTGCCGGACAGGGTTCCCTTGAAGAGAATCTTCGCGTTGCCGCCTTGGGCGGAAAAAGAAACCTTGTCACCTTCTACCTTTCCATCCTCGATCTGGGCGTCCTGCTGGCCTCCACTCATCGTGCCAGTCAGCTTGGTTCCATCCTGTTTGAAGACGAAGGTTGTATCCCGCAATTCACCGCCCCGTGACGGCACCTTCCCTGTCCATTTGCCACTTACATCTGCTGCCTGCAGCGTGCCAAACGCAAACAACGCCAACGTTAAATAGCACATTGCTAAACGTCGAGTCATACATGCACCTCCCGATTTCGAAACTCGAGGCAAACATAGCCTTGCCGTTTACGATATCAAAACGCAGCGCCGTGCCACTCAGTGGTTGAACACGAACTCCTTCGAGTTCAAGATCGCCCACAGGATATCTTCGTACACTTCCCGCCGTTCGGCTGTCTTTCCCACGCGCGTCAACAGCCGGTCTTTCTCGCGCGCCGTCGGCCGTCGCGACAGGGTCGAGAGAAACATCTCCTCGAGCACCTCCCCGTCTGTTTTTCCCGACCCGAGCCATTGGGCCAGCCGCCCGTCCGGATGCGAAAGCTTTTGTTGTACCTCGGGACCGTTCACAAAATGCAACGCCTGAGGCACGGTCACCACCTCCTCCCGATCGCAGATCACCAGCCGGTTCGAACGCTCGAAGACATCCAGAAAGAATGACGGAAACCGATTGTCCGGCAGTTGCATCGCCCTCCGCGCCTCGGGCCAGTCCTTGAATGAATCGGCGATGTTGGTTACTTGCGCCACAGCATCCATATACGCTTCCGCCATCATTCGCTTGGGATAGGCGCGCGAATAGTATTTGAAGTCCAACCGGTTGGTCTCGTTTGCCGAGGAGGAATGCTGATACGCGCGCGAGGACGCGATGAATCGCATCAGATGCTTGGTGTCAAAATTGTGCGACGCCAGTTCTTTCCCCAGCAGATCGAGCAGGCCGGGGTGCGTCGGCGGATTTGTTTCGCGGAAATCATCCACCGGATTCACGATCCCACGGCCCATCATCTGACGCCAGATATAATTGGCCATCGTGCGCGGAAAGTAGGGATTGTCCTTCGACACAACCCATTGGGCAAAGGCAATCCGCCGGTCTTCGCCAGGCGCCACATCGATGATGTCCCCACCGAGGTAACGGGGCTCGGCGGCTTTCTTCGTCGCCGGATTGATTACCGCGCGCGTGGCATCGAGCCTCAGGTCAAACTCTTGAGCGGTCTTGGTGTGAAACTCGACAACTTGTGAAAACACAGCCGCAAGCGAATAAAAATCATTCTGCGACCACTTCTCGAACGGATGATTGTGACACTGAGCGCACCCGATCCGCACTCCTAACATCACCTGCCCGGTTTGGATCGCCGTCTCGATAGGAGTCGAAATCTTATCGTAGTTTCCCCAGTAGTTCGCTGGACCGACGGTAAAGTTAACGCCCTTGGCCGTCAATAGTGACGTGGCGAACTTGTCCAGCGGCCGGTTGAGCAGAAACTCCTCCTTCAGCCACCTGTAATAGCTGCGGACTCCGCCAATCCTGTGGAACCGCGAATCCGAGCGTAGGCGGTCCGCCCAGATCATCGCCTGCAAGTCCGCCCACTCGGGCTTCTCCAACAACTGGTCGATTAACAGCGTCCGCTTGTTCGGAGCCGACGAAGCAAGAAACTGCTTGACGTCGGCGGCCGTCGGCAATGTGCCAATGAGATCCAGATAAGCGCGACGGACGAATTCCTCATCCGAACAGAGCGGCGACGGTGCAATGCTCAACTGTTGGAGCTTGCCGTAAACCTCCTTGTCAATCGGATGCAACGGAGCCGCGACTTGGGCTTTCGCCGATGGGAACATTGTTGCGCCGTATACGGGCGCCGCAAACTTCCCTGCATACCGGACCATCACGGCCGCATCGCCGGTGGCTCCTTCCGCCGTCGCCACCCCTTTGTTGGACACCTTCAGCACCGAATCGTCGTTGGACGAATACACCGAAAGCAGGGTCACATCCTCACGCGAATTGTCCGAATAGATCGCGGTCACCTTCAGCGGGATCGTCTCGCCCTTAGCTTTCATCACGCGATACGGCGGCTGGACGTCCAGCGTCGCCAACTCCGGCGCTCCGGCTTCTCCAAACGGTGCTCCTGACCCGATCCACGCCTTGAGGACATCATAATGGCGGGAAGTCTTCGCGAACCGCGGCCCGCCCCCATGCTGCACCTGCATCGTCGGCTTCAGCAGCAACAAACTTTCCAGGGGCTTCTCCAGATTCACCCGCCGCCCCGCGCCCGCCTTCACGAGTGTTTCGTAGTCTTTGTCCGGCTCCGACCCCCATAACGAAAGCTTGAATCCGTTCTTGCCTACCGGCGACCCATGACAGGCCGTCTGATTGCATCCGCCATAAGTCAGGATCGGCGTGATATGAGTCGCAAAGTTCCACTTGGTAGGCTTTTGGAATGGTACTTCCGCACACCAAGCGGAGAGAGTCACAAGCAGGAGCCATACGGACGCAGGGGGCATTTGGTGGAGTCCTCGATCTGCCGTTAGCATATCAAACCAGTAGGATAGAGACTGATGCGCATCTTTGCACTGCTCCCCATCGCCTTAGCCGCCCAAGACTACGACCTCGTCATTCGCAACGGCCGGATTGTCGATGGAACCGGCAATCCTTCCTACATAGGCGACATCGCCGTCAAATCCGGCCGCGTCGCTGCCATGGGAAAGTTAACTGGTAAAACAGCGAGCCGGACCATCGACGCCACCGGTCTCACCGTAGCTCCCGGCTTCATCGACATCCATAACCACTCCGACAACACTATCCTCACCGATGGCAACGCCCAATCCATGATCCGCCAGGGCGTCACCTCGATGATCTTCGGCGAAGGCGGCTCGGCCGCACCATCCGATGAATTCGCCACTTTCGACGACTACTGGAAGGAACTCCTGCGCCGCGGCATTTCGACCAATGTCGGCTCCTACATCGGCTCGTCGCAAGTCTGGACCCACGTACGCGGTCCCAAAGCCGGTCCTCCCACCGCCGAAGAGCTTCAGAAGATGCGGGGCGTCGTGAAGCAGGCCATGCAGCAGGGAGCCCTAGGTGTCGCCAGCTCATTGAGTGGGCCGCCGGGCGCGTGGATCGACACCGCTACGCTCGTCGCCATGTGCCAAGAGGCCTCCCCGTTTGGCGGTATCTATTCCACTCATATGAGGACGGAAGGCTTCGGTGTGTTCGAGGCAACCGCGGAAGCCATCGACATCGGACGCCGCGCCAAAGTGCCGGTCGACATCATCCACCTCAAGATTGCCGAGCACAAGCTCTGGGGCCGCATGCCGGAGCTCGTGGCGACCATCGCCAACGCTCGCAGCAACGGTCAGGAAGTTGAAGCCCACGTCTATCCCTACCGCGCCGGTCAGAACAATCTTTCGAGCATAATCCCACCCTGGGCTCACGAAGGCGGCCGGGATGCGATGCTGGGACGCCTCCGCGATGCGTCGTTGCGCCCGCGGCTTGAAAGGGAAATCGAAAACGGCATCCCGGGCTCCAACTGGTACAACCACTACACCGCTACAGGTTCCTGGGAAGGTATGCTGCTCGTCAACTTCTCCAATCCCGCCTACAAGAAGTTCGAAGGCAAGCGCATGAATCAAGTGATCGCAGAGCTTGGCGGCAAGCCTCTGGACGTCCTTTTCCGCGTTCTCCTCGACAACCGCGGCTCGGTGCCGACCGTCTACTTTCACCACTCCGAGGACGACATGCGGCACGCGCTCAAGCAACCGTTTGTCTCGATCGGATCCGATGGAACCGCCGTCGCCGTCGAAGGTCCACTCGCACGCGGCAATCCACATCCGCGCTACTATGGCACGTTCCCTCGCGTCCTGGGGCGCTACGTTCGCGAAGATAAGGTCATCTCAATGGAAGAAGCCATCCGCAAGATGACCTCCGCCAACGCGGCTAAAATCCGGATCTACGACCGCGGCCTGCTCCGCCCTGGCCTCGCCGCTGATGTCACCGTCTTCGACGCCACCACGATCATCGACCACGCCACCTTCGACAAGCCCCACCAGTACGCCACAGGGGTCAACTACGTCATCGTCAACGGAACCGTCGTGCTCGATCAGGGCAAACACACCGGCGCGCGCCCTGGCACGATCCTATACGGCGAAGGCCGGCGATGATCCCGGTGTTTGCAGCCTTCCTCTCCTTCGCCGACCTCCACACGGCCGTCCGCGCCGGCGATTACGATCGGGTCCGCAATCTGCTCGCCCAAGGCGCACGCGTCAACGAACGGGACTCACTCGGCGGCACCGCCCTCCACGATGCCTGCTGGGCCGGGGATCGCACCATGGTCGAGTTGCTGTTGGCCCACAACGCCGACCCGAACCTTCGCCACATCGAGGGCGGCTCGACGCCCCTTCACTACGCCACTATCACGAATCACCTCGACATCGTCGAGCTTCTCCTGACCCGGGGAGCGAACCTCCACGCCGTCTCCGGCTCAGGCGCCACGGTGCTTCACATGGCCGCCAATAGAGGATTCCTCCCGATCGTGGAACTGCTTCTCGCCAAAGGCCTAGACGTCAATCTGAAGGACTCCTCCGGCGGCACGGCGCTCGATGAAGCGGCCTGGAAGGGTGAAGTTGCCGTCGTGAAGCTCTTGCTCACGCGCGGAGCCAGACCGCAGCCCGCGCTCACTGCCGCCGCTTCCCGCGGCCATGCTGACGTAGTCGTACTCCTCGTCGATACCGGCGCCGACCCCAATACTCCAGGCGCCATGGCCGAGGCTCTTCGCAATCGCCGCGCGGGCGTCGTCGACGCGCTGCTCCAGAAGGGCGCCAAAATCACCTCTCCCAAGCCGATTCAGGAAGCAGTCCTCCGCGGTCACCAGGAAATCGTCGCACTCCTGCTTGCTCGCGGAGCCGATCCGAACACTCCGTATCTCTTGCACGATGCCGCCCTCAAGGGTCACTTGTCGGTGGTTGAATTACTGCTTTCGAAGGGCGCCGACCCTAAGCGGCGCAATGCCCAGGGGTCCACTCCGCTCCATGACGCTGCCCTTGCGGGCCATGCTGAAATCATCGGCAAGCTGCTCGATCACGGGGCGCCCGCGAACGATCGAGAACCGGATACCGGCGCCACGCCGCTCCATCACGCCGCATCCTGGGGCCGGTTCGACGCCGTTCGTCTCCTGCTCGCCCGCGGCGCCAAATCCACCCTCACAAACAAGATGGGGCAAACCCCGCTCACCTCTGCCCAGTCGAATGGACATGACGCTGTCGCCGCGATGCTGAGGACAGCCAAATAACTATTTCCACGGTCGTTTCATAGCCCAGCGATTGAGACTTATAAAGAAATCCGCTTGTCAGAACGATAGACAGACGAGGTGACAACCGAGCACCATCCCGTGTTGGCGGAGGCGGCCGACGTGTTGAGCGACCAGCTCCGCGTCTCTCTCGCCCGCCTGGCCAATGTACTGCGCCCTGAGGCCGACCGGCTCGAAGCACGCTTCCTGGCTCGCCTCGAAAAACTCGATTTCGATGTCCGGCAGCGCCGGGCGCTATCCAGTCTCACCATCGGCAGCATGGCACGGTTTCTATCCCGCGGCTGTCCGCCCTCGGACTTTTTCGAAGAAGTTGAATACAGTGGGCGGCGTCTGGCCAAGCTGAACCTGCCTCCCAGCGCGATCTCCTCGGCTCTGGCCGAATACGACAAGATGCTGACTCCTGTATTACAGAAGCTGATGCCAAACGAGTTCCAGAACTTCCACTGGGTTCGTGAGCAACTTCAGTTTTGCGTCATGCTGACGCTGAACAACGCCTATTACCAGGTGCGGGAGACCGAGACGCAGGCGTTCTATGAGATGTTCTGGGCCGAGCTCGAGGCGCGTACGCTCGAAGACCTGATGCAGCGGCTCCTGGCGATCCTGGCGCGGTTTTGCAAAGCCGATCAAGCTCACTTGTTCCTGGTCAACTCGAGCGAAAACGGATTTGACTGCCGTGCGAGTTATGGCACATCCGCGGTTTCTCATCGCCGTTCCAATTCCTTTGCCCGCCTGAAAAAGACGCTCTCGACGCCGCGGTGTGTCTCGGGCGGCCGCGCGGGCAAAGGGATACTGCTCGACCCGGCGTGGGTCGAGTTCTCTTCCTCCTGGTCGATTCCGATGATGGAAAGGGGCAAACTCGCCGGCGTGTTCCAATTCGGGTTCCTGCGGCACTATGAATGGCTGCCTCGCGAGCTGCAACTGTTGAACGCCGCCGCCGAACGTTCCGTCATGGCCGCGGAGAAAGCGAAGTTGGTCGAGGATCTGGGCGCGCGCCAGGCGCAGGTCCGCCGGCTAGCGGAAAGCATGATGCAAGTCGAGGAAGCCGAACGCCGCCGGATTTCACGCGAACTTCATGACCAGACCGGGCAAGACTTGCTCTGGATCCGGCTCCAGATGGAGATGATCGAGAAGGAGCTGCCGGAAAGCGAGCATGGATGGAAACCGCGGATCGCCGAGGTGCGGGATATGACTGAGCGAACCATCGTCGAAGTCCGCCGTCTGATTGCCGCTCTGTCGCCCGCCGTGCTCGAGCAATTGGGCCTTGCTCCGGCGATGCGCCAGCTCGTCAACCGGTTCCGGAGCAATCACTCGAGCCGCGTCCGGCTCCAGGTGGGCCGTTTAGGCCCTATGCCCAAACAGTTGGAAGTGATTGCATACAGGCTGGTTCAGGAATGTTTAAACAATATCGCCAAGCATTCCTACTGCTCGAATGTAAACATTTCGATCAACACCGCCGATGGAATACTGCGTCTGTTTGTGGAAGACGACGGTGTAGGTTTTCGCGTGGAGGAGGCTTTGCGCAAGCCAGGTTCATTTGGACTCGCCGGCATACGGGAGCGCGTGGCGCTTCTCGGGGGCCGGTGTGTCATCACCAGCCGCCCTTCCATGTCGAAGGCAGCCGATCGAAGCAATCGCGAACAGGATTCGCCGGGCGGTGAAACAGTCACCCAGAAGAGGAAACGCGCCGCGTCCGGAACCAGAATCTGCGTGGAGCTGCCTATGCCAGAGGGAGGCTCGAAGAAGGAAGCAGTGAGTTCTCCAGTCTTGTCGAGCCGCATCGCATGAACTCATAGGGGAACTACATCACTCAGGGATTTCGGAAGGGAATATGGCTAAGATTCGAATATTGCTGGCAGACGACCACACATTGTTCCGGCAGGGCATTCGTACACTGTTGTCGGCCGAGACGGATATGGAAGTCGTGGCAGAAGCTTCCAACGGCGGCGATGCAGTCGATCGCGCCAATGAAACCCGCCCCGACATGGTGCTCATGGATATCGGGATGCAAGGTCTGAGCAGCTTCGAGGCGACGCGCCAAATCAAGAAGAACCGCCCGGAAACCAAGGTGCTTTTCCTCACTATGTATGACGACGAAGACTATCTCGTTGAGGGCATGGAAGTCGGCGCCAGCGGTTATGTCCTCAAAGACAGCCCTTCCGGGCAGCTCGTCGCCGCCGTACGCGATGCGCAGCGCGGCGGCAGCTATTTGAGCCCGCGCATGCTGTCGCAATTGGTGGATGACTTCCGCAGCCGGATCAAGTCCGCCAATCGTCTGCCCCGGTTTGCGACGCTCACCAGCCGCGAGCGCGAAGTCCTCAAGATGCTTGCGGAAGGTCAGTCCGTGAAAGAGATCGCGTGTGACCTCAACCTCAGCGTCAAGACCGTCGAGGCCCACAAGTTTAATCTCATGCGCAAGCTGGATATCCATAACAAAGCGCAACTGGTCCAGTACGCCATCCAGAAAAAGATCATCAAGATTCCCATCCTCGCCTGAGCCCCATGGGGCAAGCTTCAGGCTTGTTTCCCGGCATTCCTGCCGTGCCTAGTCCGACCGGGAAGCCCGGCTGGGCCAGGATGGCCGCCGCACATTAGTTGTCACCTACCGTGCGGTCACCTGCCGGAACACGCGCAACAGATTCTCTCCCAGAAACTTCCGCATCCGCGTCTCGGACCAGCCGCGCTTGAGCATGGCTTCGGTGAGCTGTGGAAGATCGGCGATGTCCTTCATTCCACGTGGAGGTGTGGGCCCTCCATCAAAATCGCTGCCCAACATCACGTGATCTTCCCCCACGATGGAAATTGCCCGCTCCACCACCCCGATCCAGTCTTCGACCCTCATCAGGATTTCATCTGGGGCATTCGCTCCGATCATCGGGAACTTGCGCGCTGCCAGTTTGTCGATCTCGAAGATCGACAGTTGCGCTTCCTTCTTCCCGATCGCCGTCGTGTCCCAAAAGGTGCGGCCGCGTTGCCTGGTGAGCCAGTCGAACATGGGACGGTTGTGAAACTCGTTGCCGATATGAAACCCGATCACACCACCCTTGACGGCGAGCTTCCTCATCAGATTGTCCGGCATCGTGCGTGGAATATCGTTCAGTGCGCGCATCCCATGATGCGTTGCTAACACCGGGTGGGTGCTGACGGCCAGTACCTGCTCCACCGTCTGGTCGGACGCGTGCGAGATATTGATCACCATCCCGAGGCGGTTCATTTCACGCACCACCGATCGGCCATGTTCGTTCAACCCGTTCCAGAGCTGCTTGGAGCAGCAGGAGTCGGCAAATTGATTGGCCCAGTTGTGCGCGGGTAGTTGCGCGGATCGCAGCCCCAGACGATGCAGCGTACGCAGTATACCCAGGTCTCCATCCAGGTCGAATCCGCCTTCTAGATCGAGCACCGCGGCTATCTTATCCTGCTTGCGGATACGGTCGATATCGGCGCCATTGAGCGCGATCGCAATCTGCGCTGAGTTCGCCGCGATCTGCCGGTGGGCCAGATCGAGCAACCGCAGGGCGTGGCGGGTTTCGAAGCGTGGCGGATAGTACTCCTCGGGAATGTACAGCGAAAAGAACATTGCGTCCACGCCGCCATCGCGGGCGCGCGGTAGATCCACCTGCCCGCCCCTCAACCGCTGGCCGATATCGCTTCCATCATGGAACTGGCGGTTGATCACATGAACGTGTGCATCGAATACGAATGCGTCCGCATGCAGTTTGCGCGCACGTTCGGACACCTGCGGCCACGCAATGAGGGCGATCCATAGTCCAAGGGTGAAGCGCATCAGGCTCCCTTCTTCTCGAGCGCCGGAACCGCCCCGCGATTGTAGAGCGGCTGCTTTGGCGGAGAGTACGAGAACTCCAGGTGCGGAGTATCGATCTTCCGGTGGCCGAGCCAAACCGAATCCATCAGCGCCGCGAGCGCACCCGTGGTCATGAGAGTGCGCTCGACCGGGTAGGCCGGCCTTCCGGTCACGATCATCTCTTCAATGTAGTGGGTGAGTCCGCAGAAGTGGCTGTAGAAACGGCCCGGCTGCAACCAGAACAAAGTGGAGTCGGGTTGTGCGCGGCCTTCAACTTGTCCCGCGAAATCGAAGTCGCGGATATGCCCGTTGATCATATACACCGCCGCACGGAAGCCGTCCTGATAGTCCAGAAGGAAAAGCGCGGGATTCCTGACGTTGGCGCGCAGATCGCCGGTTTCCCGAGTTTCGCTGCGCTGCACCGCCGCATCCAGCAGGCGTCCGGCCCAGCCGGTGGAATCCGTCCACTTCCATGCGTCGGGCCCCTCGATGCATTGAACCGAGCGGATCCCGGTCTCGCCTCCTTTGCGCCGTTCTGCCATGCATTGCAATGTTTCCAGCGCGTGGAAACCGTAGGATTCGATCCCACCATGAAAGGCGACAACGGCTTCCTTGAGTGGCGCGCCAACCGGCAATTCGAGCTCAGGACGGCGCCAGGCGACCGGAAGCGAAGACCCGGCAAGGAAGGAAAACTTCAACAGCTTGGATTGATCGTACATCCACTTGGCGCGCTTCCAGTCGTAGGAAAGGTGCTTGTCGCAAAACACCGGCACGGCGCGGTTGCTCGCCTTGAAAACCTCGACCACCTGGGAGAACAGCTCGTAGCGCGGGTAGAGGTGTTGGCCTTTTTCATTGTATGGATAGGCGCCGTGCTCGCCGATGATGACCACTCCGTCCACGGCGAGTTTTCCAGTCCGCTGCGTGAGCGCGTCATGTACGGTCTCGTAGATCCTGACTCCGTTCTTTGCCGCCTTTTCCCGGCTCATGTCGTTCCATGGAACCTGATCGGTGAACATTCCCGTCACTTGTACGCGCGGCTGGAGACGCTTGCCGTAGTACTCATAGCCTTCGAGCAGGCGCGTGCCGATTACGTCGGCGTGGGAGTTCTGCCTGTACTCGGTAATGATCAGTGCGATCTTCTTTCGGGTGTTCGATTGGGCCAGCAGGGCGGCTGGAATGCCGGCAAGCATCGAGCGGCGGGATAGCATAGGTAACATTCTATTCGGTCAGACGGAATCGCAACTCGATCCACCAGGACGCGAGCATGTAGGACACCGGATAGGCCAGCGAAATCCAGATCCACTGGCCGTCGACCCACTGCAGCAGAATTACGGCTACTAGACATCCCCACGCGACCGCGCCCACATTGGCGACCCACCCCCACGGCCCTATCAACTGCGATGGATAGAGATACCGTGTTGGAACGAAGGTCAGGATCGAAAGCACCGCGAGCGTGGCGAGCGACACCCATTCGGGCGGCCGCACCAGGAACAAGTAGATCGCTACCACATTCCAGTAGGATGGAAATCCCAAGAAGTATCCGTCCAATGTCTTCGCCTCGGCCTGGCTGAACCCGTAAATGCTGGCGAGAAGCGGCAAGACCAGAAGCCACTGATACTCGGGCGGGAGAAGATCGGACCGCCAGAGGAGCAGCATCGGCAGCGAAGTGTAAGTATGAAAGTCGACGATGTCGTCCAGCCGTCGCCCATCGAATTCGGGCAGCCGTTCCTTAACCCGAAAGCGTCGCGCCAGCCATCCGTCCGTGCTGTCGATTACAGTGGCCACAATCATCAGTTGCAGAGCCTGCCGCAGATTCGCATCTCCCCCTTGCACGATGAGAACAGCCATCCATGCCGCGATGACGAGGCCGAGCGCGGTGTAAGCATGCACCAGCCACGGGCTCATAGGGGCCTCCGCCAACGGGAAACTAGCGGCAGAATCACAAGACCAGCGACAGCGGCAAAGGTCCGATGCGGGAACCATTCGGGGAACGGAATCAGAGCAGGAAGTTCTACGAGCGACTCGCCAGCGCCCAGGCGAAGCACGAGCGATACGACGAACGCCGTGATCGAAGCGGTCCGTGTCGTGCGCGGATCGTAGAGTGCGAACAGCAATTGCGGGAACAACACAACGAAGACAAGATCGCTGGTAAAAAGCCACAGTGCCTGCACGCTCTGAGCTTTGAGCGCGAGCAGAGTAGCCAGCAATGCGATCAAGGCGATTCCGCTTCGGATCGACGCTCGCGTCGCTTCACCCCGCCAAGGACGCCAGAGATTCCACGCAAAAAGCGTGGACGCTGAAAGCAGCGAGGAGCTATAGCTCGATGTGACCGCTCCCACGATCGCCGCGAGCCCGAGGAATCCAACCCAACCTGGAACCGCGTAACGGAGCACTGCCGGGAAAACTTCTGACGGCCACTGCCGCAGGCGGGCAAGCACCTCGTCCGGCCAATTCATGTTAGTCGCAGCCATCCCGATCAGAAGGGGCGGCAGCGTGAACAGCGACACAAGAAGCCCGGCCGTCACCGACATCGTCCGGGCATCCCTCTCCGACCGGCAAGAGAGCACGCGTTGAAAATAGCAGTTCCATGGAATTCCTCCGAACAGCAGCATTACGCTGACGTCGGCAAACCGCAAGCTCTCCGCCGCTGGCCAATCAGTCACGGGCGGCGAGTAAGGTCTGGCAGCAAGAGCCGGTGCAATCATGCTCGCCACCAGTGTGACCCCGATCACCATGACCGCCATCTGCACCACGTCCGCGTATGCCACGCTCCAAAGTCCGCCCAGCGCGGTGTAGAAGGTCACGAGCATGGCCGCCGTCACGATTGCGGTGTTGTGCGATATTCCCCCGAGGACGCCGAATGTCGCCCCCAGCGCCGCCAGCAGTTCGGCGCACCACAACAGCTCGGCCACCAGAGCTGGAACCATCAGCACCGCTGCCCACTGGTTCCCGTAACGCGCCGCGAAGGGATCGACGAGTGTTGTATAGCCTGCCCGCCGCATCCGGCTCGCAAAAAAAAGCCCGCCGAGCACAAGGCTCATCCCATACAGCACGCCGCCTTGCAGACCGGATGCGACGCTGTGCTTGAATACACCCTCGGCCGTTCCAAGCAAGTATCCGCCATCCACCCAGGCAGCCGTCATCGCCACGATTCCCATCCACAGCGGCACACCGCGGCCGCCGAGGAGAAACTGTTCCGTGCCGGGTTGAGCGCGGCGTGCGCCGTAGAGTCCCGCGCCGAGGAAGGCCGTAAAGAGAAGAATCACGGCCGTGGCGGCCATTGGTTCATTCTAGCTTCCCGGCAGCGATGGGCCCTTGTCATTCGGTCATTCTTTATATAGAATGACTCTATATGGATGTGCTGCAAGGAACGTTGGACATGCTGGTGTTGAGGACGCTGGTTTTAGGGCCGCTCCATGGCTATGGGATCGCGAAGGCGATTCGCGGCACGTCGCGCGAGGCATTGGAGATCGAGTTCGGCTCCCTCTATCCGGCACTGAAGCGGCTCGAGAGGAAGGGTTGGATCAATTCCAGGTGGGAGACGTCTGAACATAAGCGCCGCGCCAAATACTACCGGCTAACGGCCGCCGGGCGAAAGCAGCTCATACAGGAGCGTTCAAAATGGGCGGACTTCGTGGACGCAGTGGCCCTGGTGATGGGACCAGAGGAGGCTGGACGATGACCATCTGGCGAAGGCTGAAGTATCTGCTGCCGTTCTACCGTAGGGCCGAGGAACGCGAGATTCAGGAGGAGTTGGAATCGCTCGCCGAGATCGCAGGACGTCGGGAATTGGGAAACCTGACGCTGGCGGCGGAGAACGCACGGGCGGCATGGGGATGGGGCTGGCTCGAGGGCGTATTGGGAGATCTGCGCTACGCATTACGAATATTGGCGCGAAGGCCGAGTTTCTCAGTGGTGGCAGTAGTCTCGCTGGGATTGGCGATTGGGGCGAATGCGGCGATCTTCAGTTTGATCGACACGTTGCTGTTACGCGTACTGCCTGTACATGAGCCGGAGCGCCTGGTGAGTTTTCAAGGCGGCTACTCCTTTTCATATTTCCGGTTCGAGCGGTTCGGCGCGAATTCGCAGCACGTGCTCACCGGGATACTGGCCACCACCGGAGCGGAAGCGCGTGACCTCGACGCAGGTGGCGAGCCAAAACGCGGCTATGCCGAGTTAGTTTCGGGCAACTATTTCGAGTTGCTCGGTGTGCCGGCGCGACTTGGCAGGATGATCCTGGCAGAGGATGACCGCCGCGGCGCACCGGCCCTGGTAGCAGTGATCAGCTACGGATATTGGCAGAGAGCGTATGGCGCCAGCCCTTCCGTACTCGGCCAGACGCTGCGGGTTCACAAAGTCCCTTTTACAATCGTGGGCGTAGCGCCGTCTGAGTTCTTTGGTGTGACCATCGGTAAGACTGCCGACGTATGGCTGCCGCTTTCAACGCTTGCGCAGGTGTTTCCAGGCAGAACGTGGCTCGACAAACCGAACACGAACTTTCTGACGCTGCTGGCGCGACTTCGGCCGGGCGTTACTCCGGAGCAGGCCTCAGCGGCCTTGACCCCGCTTTCCGTACAAATTGACCTCGAGCGCGCTGGACCCGGCCTGCCAGAGTGGATCCGAAAGAACATCGAGAAATCCAAGCTCACACTCAAGCCTGCCGCCAACGGCATCTCGTTCTTACGGATGCGCTTTTCAAGACCGTTACAGGTTGTTTTCGCAATGGTTGCGATCGGTCTGCTGCTGGTCTGCGTAAATATCTTAAGTCTTCAATTCGCACGGACCGACGAGCGCCGCTGGGAACTGTCGGTGCGGCTCGCGATCGGCGGCGGACGGACGCGAATCGTGCGCCAGCTCTTAACGGAGGCGCTGGTGGTGGCTCTGTTTGGGGCGGTGGTAGGACTCGTGATTTGCCGCCCGGCAGCGGCCGCCCTAACTTCCGTCATTTCGCAGGGAGGGGATCCAGTCCAACTCGACCTACGGATCGACTCGACGATGTTGCTCTTTATTCTGGGACTTTCCACCTTGGCGGCACTGGTATGCGGCATCGCTCCCGCGCTGCGAGCCGCGCGCGGGGATCCAGCGCGGGCGTTACAACAGAAATCGCGGGCCACTTCGGCGGTGCCGTTTCCGAAGACGCTAGGCCGCGCGGTCGCTTCGCTTCAGTTTGCGCTCTCGGTTGGGCTCATTGCTGCCGCTTTTCTGTTTGCTTTCAGTCTGTACAAGCTGACGCATTTCGATACGGGGCTTGACCGGCGCCATCTTGTGATGGTGGATGTGGATGCCACGGAAGCCGGTTACCGTGGCGACGAACTGTCACGCCTGAATGTCCGCATTGTCGAGCGGCTGTCGGGAGTGCCAGGTGTGGAATCGGTTAGCTTCTCGGAGAATGGGATCTACTCAGGCCGGAATTCGAACACGCAAATGGGAGCCGATGGCTTTCAGGCGCCGAACGGACCCGAGCGCAATGCATTCTACGACCAGATGGGACCGCGATACTTTACGACGATCGGGGCGCGCATTGTGGCGGGCCGCGACTTCGATGAGAGCGACAATGCCGCTGGCGCCAAGGTGGCCATCGTCAACGAGGAATTCGCGCGCCACTTCTTTTCTGGAAAGAATCCGGTCGGCTCGAACATCTACGACATGTTCGGCAAAGAGAGGAAGGTCTATCAGGTGATCGGCGTGGTGCGGAGTATCCGCACAGACGTTCGGCGGGCTCCGCTGCGTTACTTCTATCTTCCTCACCAACGCGCCCTCATAAGCACCCGGTTTCTGCTGCGGACCGAGTTGAATCCAAGTGCGGTGTTTGGTGACGTGCGTTCGGCGATTCGCTTAGACGACCCGCGGCTGCGCATCACGAGCATCGATTCGGCCGACCGACTACTCGACCGTACGCTAGACCTGGACCGGCTGATTGCAGCGCTTTCCTTTGGATTCGGAATACTGGCTCTCGTTTTGGCGGCAGTGGGAATTTACGGGCTGCTGGCCTACCAGGTGACACAGCGCAAAGGCGAGATCGGGATCCGAATGGCGCTCGGAGCAAGTAAACCAAGCGTGATGAGGCTGGTGCTCCGCGAAGTGGCCATCGTCGCCGGCGTGGGGATTGCTGCCGGAACAGCGGCGGCTCTTGGTACGGGCAGGTTACTCGAAGCGCTGGTTTTCGAAGTCAAACCGCTGGACCCTCGCGTGCTGGCCTCGGCGGCGCTCGTGCTAGCGGCTACGGCGCTTTGCGCGGCGTGGCTCCCAGTGCGGCGCGCGGCACAAATGGATCCGATGGCTGCCTTACGGAATGAATGAGCCTAAGCGCGTAGGATTGGTTGTATGCGCGTGTGGAAGATCGCGGCAGCCGCGGTCGCCGGTGTGGCTGCGTGGGCCTTCGTGGATCTTAACATCCCGACTCGAGGCAGTCTTCGAGAATTCGATCCCATGGAAGTGGCTCGCATCGAAACGGACATGTGGCGGTCGTACTACGAGCGTAAGCGCGGGGCGCTGTTCTTCCAATTAGCTGGACTCCTGCGAAGGCAGTTTCATATGCCGTTTCTCCGGTCGCACGTGACGGCATTCCACGCGGCGAAAGCGGCCATCGTATTCCAAGAAGGCTCGTCGCGCGTGGACTACGGCAAGGCCGTGCCTTATCTCATCCGCTACTATGAGCCGATTCTGCCTTGGAAGGAAGACGTGGAGAAGGTCGCACACCTCGAACTGGAGTGGTGGATCGTTCATCGGGAGCGGAACAGCCGCTCGCAGCAGGACCTCGAACTCGCACTTGCGGAGTTGCAGGGTGCGATTTACCGTGAGGCCGCCGAACGCTTTCGTGAGCATGCACACTTTCGTGCCGAAGCGATGCTGCTACGGGACCGCCAGGAGAAGTCGCCGGATTGGGCGGAGATCCGGAAGCAGTTGGAGCAGGCATGGGTTTCGCTGTGGCGTGTGGCGCAAGCCTCCGGCTAGCGTGAGGCCCTTCCTCCGGGAAGGGCCTCTCGCTTTCATGCGGCCCGCACTATACTAACTCTGGTGCCAGCATGCGATTCCCTGCTCTGCTCCTCCTCGCCGCGCTACTTTCTCCGGCGCAAACAGTCTCGACTCAAATCCTCGGCCTGGTTACCGACGCGACCGGTGCTGTGGTCGCGGGAGCGATCGTTACGGCCAAGCGAGTCGAAACCGGCGACGTGAGAACAACCCAGTCGAACGAAACGGGCAACTATATCTTCCCGCTGCTCGACACCGGAGACTACGAGGTCACGTGCACGGCGCCGGGCTTTAAGACGGAGGTCCGGCGCGGCGTCGTGCTGCAGCTCCAGCAGAAGGCCCGCTTCGATTTCCAACTCTCAGTCGGTCAGCAGGTGGAGACCGTTGAGGTCACCTCCGCGACGCCGCTGCTCAAGACGGAAGACTCGACACTCGGGTCGGTGATCGATCACAAGCGCATCATCGAGCTGCCGCTTAATGGACGCAACTTTGCGCAAGCGGCGACATTGATGCCTGGGGTGGTTTACGGTTCGTCGCGAATGGGGGTCGACGGGAATCAGACCATTGGCACACGCGCGATGCCCGGTCAGATTGTCGGGCTCTCGGCGAACGGCCAGCGCGACCTCAACCAGAACATTACGCTCGACGGCGTCGCCGCGGTTGACGGTTTCAAAAGCGCCATGCTCTTCGTGCCGTCGATCGAAGCGGTCGAAGAATTCAAGATCCAGAGTGCCGTCTATTCGGCCGAATATGGCATGAACTCAGGTGCGCAGGCCAACGTCGCCATCCGCTCGGGGACGAATCAAATGCATGGCACGGCGTTCGAATTCTTGCGCAACGATCGGCTTGACGCCCGCGGTTTTTTCCTGCCGCCCGGTCAGACCAAGAACAAACTCCGGCGCAATCAATTCGGCGGCGTCCTTTCCGGTCCACTGAAGCGCGACCAATCATTCTGGCTATACAACTTCGAGGGGCGTCGCGAATCGCGCGGAACGCCGGGCCGGCAGGCTGTCCCGACCCTTGCCATGCGCAACGGCGATTTCTCCGAATTCCTCCAGCTTGGGAACCGTTGGTATCCGCGCGATACCAATCCCGCCGCCCAGCGTTCGATTCGCCTCCCCGGCGACAGTTTACCTTTTCCGGGCAACCTTATCCCGCGCAATCTTCTCAATCCTGTTTCCCTAAACGTTCTCACGTTCAAGAAGACCAGTCCCTTTGCCGAGGGCGGATTTATTCCACCGCCCAACTTCGACGACCAGGCCCGCGCCGCGAATTCAACACTGAATCGCGTCGGCACCAACGATCAGATCCTCAACTCGGACCAGCACCTGGGGCGCTTCGATCACCGCTTCAACGATAAGAATCGCATCTTCGGCCGCTACGTGATTGTGCACTCCGCCTGGACTAACGACCCGCTGCAGCGCACCAATAAGTTCGTCACACGCTTCCGGGCGCAGAATCTTGGCGTGGGCTACTCGCGCATCTTGAGCCCGCGCGCGATCAACGATTTCCGTGTCGGGTACAATCGCATTCGCGCCAATCAACTCGCCATCCAGACCAACACCGACTTTACACATCGCGATCTCGGCCTCGACTTCCGCGTCGTCACCGACGGCAACCGCACGCTTCAGCCTCGCGAGGAAGGCATTCCCAACATCAACATCACCAGCTTCACCGGCTCCGGTTCGGGCAACGTGACCTTCAACGTCAACGAAACGTCCGAAATCGCCGACTCCATCTCGATCAACCTCGGCAAGCACAACCTCAAGTTTGGGGGCCAGTGGCGGCTTTCGCCTGTGGTGAACGAGGCATCCAATCTTCCACGTGGCCAGATCACCTTTTCCCAGGACATCAGCGGGATCCCGGACGCTTTCGCGGCGTTTATGCTCGGCATTCCCTTGAACGCGAATTCCGCCGAAGGTGTACCGACCAACGACATGCACCAGCAGAAGTTCGGATTCTACTGGCTCGACGACTGGAAGGCTTCGCTTCGTCTCACCATCAACTATGGCCTGCGCTGGGATTGGTATGGGGGCGTGACGGATGCGGGCGGCCGCGGCCGCAATCTTTCTTTCGCCGAAGGCGACCTACAGACGATCCAAGGACGCGTCACGCCGAAGCTGGCGCCCGATCCACTCGTGGTCCAGCCGTTCTACGACGTCAATTGGAAGCAGTTCATGCCGCGTCTCGGGGTCGTATATCGCTTTACCGATCGGATGGTACTGCGCATGGGCTCGGGCTTGTTCTACTCTCCGCAACAGTCGAATAATTTCAACATCCTCGGATTGAATCCACCATTCTCGGGTTCCGTTGTTTTCCAGAACGATCGCACTCGACCCACTGCGACAATCCAAAACCCATTCGCAGGATCCCCCGCCGGCGCAGGACCTGCCGCCCTGGTCATGCTTGGGTGGTTGAAGGCCGACAGGCGCAATCGCTCGATGTATCTCAATAACAAGATCTGGCAATGGACCGCCGAGATCGAGCGGTCGTTCGGCCAGAACTTCGTGACCGGGATCGCCTACGTGGGCAGCGCCGGCTCCCATCTCGACATGCCCTTGTTCAATTTCAACAATCCCGATCCGGGCCTGGGCGCCGTGCAGGACCGGCGGCCCTTTCCGTTCTACGTGGATTCGCGCGCGACGAGTGCATTGCTGCCGCTGGGGACGGTGCGGCGGCTTGAGTCGTGGAGCAACTCGAACTACCAGGCTCTTCAGCTTCGCGCGGAAAAGCGTTACACGCATGGGCTGACGTTCAACGCGTCGTTCAATTTTCAGAAGGCGCTCTCGATCGGCTATGGCATCAATGAGAGCGGGCCGTTCGGCTCCAACGGGATTCAGGATCCCAACAACCGACGCGCCGATTACGGCCGCTCGCAAATCGACCAGCGCTTCCGTTTCGTGTTCTCCCACATCTGGGAAATTCCTTGCCTCCGCAAGGAGAAAGGACCCAAGGGCTGGATTCTGGGCGGCTGGGCGATCAACGGCATCGTCCAGCTCTCGTCAGGATTGCCTGTCACTGTGTCGCAATCGGGAGATTCGCACAATACAGGCCCCGGCTCGCAACCTCGTCCACACGCTGCGGCGGGCCAGAGCGTCGATCGAGTGACGACCGGAAGAACGATCGATCGCTGGTTCAATACCGCTGCGTTCGCGCGCTCTAAATGCGACGGTTGTGCAGGGGAGGGCGTGTTCCTGGGACCAAAGGGTTACGGTAACGCTGGCGTCTCCTTGTTTGATTCCCCCGCCCACAAGACCTGGGACTTTGCCTTGTTCAAGGAGTTTGCGGTGCGCGAGGGGCACAAGCTCCAGTTCCGGTATGAGGCGTTCAACTTCCTCAACACGCCGCAATTCTCAGCGCCGTCACGGTCACTGGGTGCGGCGGATTTCGGCCGGATCAGCGGGACGATCATCAACAATCGCGAGATGCAGTTTGGGTTGAAGTATTTTTTCTAGCCTCTGGCATCATGCGGAGGAGAGGAAGTAAAGCTGCTACTCGGTCAGCGTGAAATTCACGTCAACCTGCGTGATGACTTCGACTGGGTTCCCGTTCAAAAGTGTGGTCTCGTAAGTCCAGGTCTGAACTGCCTTTTGCGCTGCCTCTACAAGCAAGGGATGTCCGCTGATCAGTTGCATGTGCTTGATGTCGCCATCTACGCCGATCAGAACGCCGAATCGCACGACGCCCTGAATCCGCGCCTGCCTCGCGAGCGAAGGATAGACCGGCCGGTCCTGGCTTCTCAACTTTACGGATTGGACATGGCCGCCAACGCGTATCCGCGGGCCGTCGCCGGGAGGGAAGCTGGAGCCGGCCTCGACCGAAGCCGCCGGCGGTGGAGGTGGCGGAGGCGGCACTCCATGCATGAGCACCGTCAGCGTAGTGCCGCGAAGCAACATCGCGGCGTGCTCCTCAACTTCTTTGATTATCTGGTTGATCTCGCTGATTAGCTGAGATGAAACCTGCCTTCCCCGGTAAGGAGCAAGTCTGGCCTCGAGTTTCTCGCGCGCCGCGGCGGGGAGCCAAGAGAGGTCGATCGTTTCCAGAACCTGCATGCCGGATGCGGGCGGCGGAGGCGGTGGAACGCCGGGTGTTCCCTTGATGACTCCCTGAATACCTCCTTGAATAACTCCCTGAACTACTCCCGCCGGGGCCTGCGCGGGAAGCTTAAACTCGATTGTCACCGCCACTCTCTTCTCGCTGCGGTCATCATTCTGGAAATGCCATTGGAGCAACGATTCGAGTGCTGCCCGTCGTAGCTCGGAGGGGCCGGAGACCACACGCGCGTCGATAACCGATCCGCTCGCCGCGAGTTGCGCTTCCAGCACCACGGCGCCTTCAATGCGCTTGTTCCTGGCCTCCAATGGATACGCGACACCGGCGCGGTGCACAACGAGGGGCGCCGACTGCACGGTCACGCCGGCTGAATCACGAACCTCCCATTGGGGAGCCGCTTTCAGCGGGAAGCTCTGAGCCGCGAACCAGACCGTTACGCCCACTATGGCGGTGGCCGAAACATAGGAAAGTAGCAGACGTCGTTGAGACATATTCACCTCATTCAAAATCGATCGGACTCGTTGCACCAGGTTGGGACCACGAGCGAAGGGCGGCGCCGGCGCCAGATCGGGTCCTACTTTGACCTTCGCCATGGCGAGCAGGGCGTCGACATAGGGCTCACGTGACTCGACCAGCGTCACGACTTCGCGGTCGACTGCTTCCTCGCGGGCAAGCCGGATGCGCGACGTGAGCCACCAGACAGCCGGATGAAACCAGAGCGCCACCGAGATAATCTCCTCGCACAACACCCAAAGCCAGTCGTGCCGGCGTACATGGAGCAACTCATGCACCAACACCGCGCGCTGGGCGTCGACGGGGAGGTCGAGCGTCGATGCGGGCACCAGCACGAGGGGATCGATGAATCCGAACGTGACCGGGCCCTCGATTTCTTTGGACACAAACATGGCCGCCGGAGTTCCCACGTGGCACTGGGCAGCCACAAACGCGGGTGGAAGCGGCCAGATCGGCTTGGCCGTGCGCCGATAGCGACGCAGCCGCAGAAGGCCCAGTACGAGCCAGAGAGCTCGAAAACCCGCGCCAGTGGCCAAGCCGGCGATAGTCCACTCTTCCCACGTCCACGAGAGCGCGACCGGCGCCGGCTGTGCCATCGGCATGATGTCCGGTTTCGCGGGCGTCACAGGCGTGATATGGATCACTTCCCGATCCCACGTCTGCACCATGGGGAGCAGCAGGCAGGCAGCCAATAGGCAGTGATACCAGATCAACTCGGTTCGAGGGTGCCGGATGCGAAACAGACGTGGTAGCAAAGAGCCAGCCGTCACCAGCAGCAGCACCTGAACCGAATAGCGGATCAGGTTCTCGACCAACAGATCCGGACTCATGATTTCTTCTCCCGCAGCAGTTCCCTGATCTCATCCAGCTCCTCGCGGCTCAATTGCCGGCTCTCGACCAGATGAACCAGAAGCGGCTTGGCCGAACCGTTAAAAACGCGCTCAACAAAGTCCTTGACCATGGAGCCGACGACTTGCCGCTGCGGCTTCGCCGGCCTGTAAACATAGGCCTTTTCACCGGCCGACTTCTTGAGGTAACCCTTCTCTTCGAGGATCCCCATCATGGTCATGACCGTGGTGTAAGCGATCTTGCGACGCTTCAGCAGCTCCTCATAGACATCCCGAACCGTCGATTCCGGACGAGCCCAGACGATTTTCATGATCGCCAGCTCCTGAGCGGTCAGAACCGGCTTCCGAGTCCTCATACTAATGTTTTAGTATGAACTCTCTAGGATGTCAATAGCCGGGTGAGATTTCGATTCAAACTCAGGCCCTGGCCCCTCGGTTTTCGCCCTTGCGGCGAAGCATGCCGGGACTGCAGTGAACTAGCGAAGAATCGGGCAGACTGGATGAAAGAGCCTCCGCGAGCTTCGAGATCGGCCTTCCTATCAGCGAAGGCAAAGAACGGCGCTGACTGGCGATGTATTTGAGAACTGTTTGCTCCCTAGGCCCGGCGAATGGTATGCTCGCGTCGTTTCCTGGAGGTGCGTGTGTATTGTTGTCTGTTCGCTGTGCGCCTTGGCGCCCTGCTCCTATACGCCGCCGGCATGTGGGGCGCGCGGTTCGGCATCGAGCATGCGGGTAGGATCGTGCGCCTCAGCGACCCGCAGATTTCGCCGGACGGCGCTTCCGTTGCGCTGGTGGTGTCGCGCGCCAACTACGAGGAGAACCGGTTCGACGCCGAGCTGGTCCTGGTCGACATCCGGACACGCGCGCAACGATCGCTGACCCATGGGCGGCGGGTTTCGCAACCGCGCTGGTCACCCGATGGCAAGTCTCTCGCATTTCTCGCGACCATCGATGGCAAGGCGCAGATGTTCGTGCTGCCTATGGCCGGCGGCGAAGCCCAGCAGGTGACGAAATCGGCAATCGGTATCCAGCAGTTCGCATGGCGTCCCGGCGCTCCACAGATCGCGTATGTGGCTGCCGACGAGCCACCCAAGCTGACCGGCGAAGAGCGGCATAACAAGGCGTTCGAGATTCAGCACAACCATTTCCTGTTGCTGGAGGCTCCGCAGCCCGCGCATATTTGGCTGGTACCTGCAACCGGCGGCTCGCCCAAGCGAGTCACGTCGGGCGGCTGGACGCTGCCGATGAGCCTGCCGCCAAGTCCGCCATCCTCGCCGCTCTCTTGGTCTCCGGATGGAAAGCGGCTCGCCATCGTGAAGATCGCAACGCCCTACACGGGCGACAGCGACCGTTCCACGATACAGACTCTCGACGTCGAGACCGGCGCGATGCGGGCTCTTACCGGGCGCGAGAAAAATGAATCACAGCCATTGCTCTCGCCTGACGGGGCCCGTGTCGCCCATTGGCATCCGCGCGATGGCGACACCAAGAACGTGAACGAAATCCATGTTGGTCCAGCGGCAGGCGGCCCAACAGCAAGCATCACCCGCGGGATCGACCGCAACGTGCAGCGCGCGATATGGATGCCGGATAGCCGGTCGATGCTGGTGAGCGCCAATGACGGTACAACCGTCGGGCTGTGGGTGCAGCCTATCGACGGCCCAGCGCGGCGTCTCGATACCGGCAAGGTTGTCCCCACCGCGGCCTTTTGGCTCGACGCCTCCATGGGAGCGAAGGGCGCCCTCGTGTTTACAGGCAGCGAGTCCGGCCGTCCCGCGGAGCTTTATTACCTGGCATCACTCGAGGGGCGTCTCGAGCGGTTGACTGACTACAACGGCGTCGTGACTGCGCTCGAGCTGGGCCGAGTCGAAAAGATCGAGTGGGAGAACGAGGGCTTCCGCATGGATGGTGTACTGACCTACCCGCCGGATTTCTCGGCCGGCAGGAAATACCCGCTCGTGCTATACATTCACGGCGGTCCCCGTTCGGCATCGCGCCAGTCGTTCTCGAACCGCGCGCAACTCCTGGCGTCGCAGGGTTGGATAGTATTTGAACCGAACTATCGTGGCAGCGATAACCTCGGCAACACCTTCCAGGCTGCAATCTGGAATGACGCCGGAGCGGGTCCGGGGCGCGACGTCATGGCCGGCGTCGAGTTGCTCGTCAAGCGCGGTTCCGTGGATACTACGCGCATGGCGGTCTCCGGCTGGTCGTACGGCGGATATATGACAACCTGGCTGCTCGGCAATTATCCGGAGCGGTGGAAGGCAGCGGTCGCGGGCGCAGCAGTGACCGACTGGATGGACCAGTACAACCTCGGTGATGCCAATGTGCGGCGCGGGTCGGCCATGGGCGGCTCGCCTTACACTGACGCGAAGCGCATTGGATCCTACGCGGCGCAGTAGCCCATGACCTACGCGCCGCGGATTCAGGCGCCCACTCTGATCCTTTCGAACACGGGCGACTACCGCGTTCCAGTTACCCAGTCGTACCGGCTCTACCGCGCGCTCCGCGACAACGGCATTCCGACGCAGTTCATCGGCTACCCGCTGAACGGCCACAGCCCGAACGATCCTGTGCACATTCGCGATGTGGACCGCCGCTGGCTCGAATGGCTAGGCAAGTATCTGACTGATTGAGGACGGCGAAGAGGCAGTCTCCAATAGGTCGAGTTCAAGGCCGTTGCAGATCAAATCACCACGGCCGGTGGCGGCATCGGGGACGCTGTGCCGCCCTGAATCTTCAACGGCGTGGTTACGAACAGGAACTCGTACACTCGCTTCGTGCTACCACAGGCTTTAATCGCCGTGCCTTGGCCCGGACCGCCGCAAGTGCCGCCAGCGCCACGCCAACTATAGCTCCGAAACCCGGCTCCGGAACCTCGCCAGTGGTTACCGGAGTCCCGGTTACCTCGAAGGCATATGTGTGCCAGGGAACGACGCCGATGCCGCAGCAAAGGTTATAGTCTACAACGTTGAGGCTGGTAGGTAGCCTGGATCGACGCATCCGTACCCCACATCACAGCTAATTAGGAATCTTTGTTGTAACATTCAGGTCGCCCCAACCCAGGTCGTCGGCGAGGATATAGACGATGTTGGACTTGCCCCCGGGCAACCCCGGGCGCCACGAAGGCGCCTAAAGTTGTCACGTTGAAAGATCGGCGATCACTTGGAGCGCTCCAGAATCTGGATGCGAAGATTGCGCCAGCGGACTTGTGCGGGTTGGTCCCCCTTGAAGCTGTGTACCTGTAGCGCGATAAACCCCTCCGCGTCCTTCGAATCGGTCACGTTTGCACAGGCGACTCCATTCACCCAGGTCCGGATCCGATCAACGCGGGCTTCGACGCGGTACCTGTTCCATTGGCTGTCCTTGAAGGAAGTACAGCCGGGGTTGTCGAGCCAGCCGCGGCGGGCTTCGTCGTAGATGCCGCCGGAAGCCTTGGTGGCTTCGGTGGCTATCTCGACCTGATAGCCGTAAACACGGCCGGCGGCATGCTTACGCGGTTGGCCGCCTGTGACAACCTCGGTATCGCTCGGGTATTGGTGGCTGCGGATCTGAACACCGGAGTTCAGCTTTGGATCAACAAGGACTTCGAATTCGAGGATGAAGTCTGAGTAGTTACGGTCCGTGCACAGGAAAGAATTGGGGCTGCCCTCGGCTGTAGTGCCGACGATGGTATTGTCTTGCACTCTGTAGGACGCCTGGCCGTTACACTGACGCCATCCCGTGAGATCTGACCCGTTGAACAAAGAGATCCAATTTTGCGGGAAAAGCGGAGCAGCCAGCAAAGCGAGAATGAAAAATCGCATGGGGTTTACGCCAGGAGTTTCTGGACGACGTTGCCCGCGACGTCGGTCAACCGGAAATCGCGGCCTTGGAAACGGTAGGTCAGCTTGGTGTGATCGAGTCCCAGCAAATGCAGGATCGTGGCGTGCAGATCGTGGATGTGGACCGTGTCTTCGACCGTCTGGAATCCGAAGTCGTCCGTTCGACCCACAGTAGCGCCGGGCTTAGCGCCACCTCCCGCCATCCAGATCGAGTAAGCATCAATGTGATGATTGCGGCCCGAGACATCGTTATTGAGCTCTTCGCTCATAGGGGTACGGCCGAATTCGCCGCCCCAGACGACGAGCGTCGAATCGAGGAGGCCTCGCTGCTTGAGATCCTTGATAAGGGCCGCCGACGGCTGGTCAACTTCCTTCGAAACGCGCGGCAGAGACTTCTCGAGGCCGGAGTGGTGATCCCAGTCTGTGTGATAGAGCTGGATGACACGAACGCCACGCTCCACGAGCCTGCGGGCCAGCAGGCAGTTGTTAGCGAAGCTGACCTTGCCGGGCTCGGCGCCATAGAGAGCGAGTGTACGGGGATCTTCGTTCGAAATATCGAGGAGCTTCGGCGCCACCGATTGCATCCGGTAAGCCATCTCGTAGGATGCGATGCGAGTGTTGATTTCCGGATCGGCGGTGAGATCGTAGCGTGTGCGGTTGAGATCGCGGATCGCATCGAGCGCACGCGCCTGCCGGGCCTCGGTAATGCCCGGCATTGGCTTCAGGTTGAAGATCGGCTCGGGGCCGCTCAACATCGGAACTCCCTGATGATGGGTCGGAAGGAATCCGCTACCCCAGATCAGGGGGCCATTTCGGGGACCGCGCGGGCCGCTCTGCATCACGAGGAACCCCGGCATGTCTTTGGATTCGGAACCGAGACCGTAGCTGATCCAGGCGCCGAGACTCGGACGTCCTGGAATGACTGAACCCGTGTGCGCGAAAATCTTGGCGGGTGCGTGGTTGAAGTTTTCGGTTTTGATCGAATTGACGATTGCGATGTCGTCGGCTATCGATGCTGTATGCGGAAGAAGCGAGGAGATCCACGCGCCCGATTTTCCGTGTTGGCGGAATTCGGAACGGGAGCCGTACATCTTCGAAGCGGCCATTCGATCCATGAAGGCGAAGCGCTTGCCTTCGAGCAGCGATTTGGGAGGAGGCTGGCCATCCAGCTCGCGGAGCTTCGGTTTGTAATCGAGTAGATCGAGCTGGCTGGGGCCGCCTGCCATGAAGAGATAGATGATGGATTTGGCTCTAGAAGCGTGGTGGGGCGCACCTAGAAGAAGACCGTCTGTAATGAGATTGGCGAGGCCCAAACGGCCGAGGCCCACGGCGCAGTCACGGAAGAAGTGGCGGCGGGTGCGATGCAGAGTCGGGTCCAGCATTATTCCCTCGTGATGAATTCGTCCGTGTTCAATAGTACACGGGAAAGGGCGGTCCATGCAGCGAGATCTGGGTCGGGCTTGCCGGTGAGGAGTTTGGCCTCTTCCGGCTTGGTGGAAAACTCGTCGCGCTCGAGATGGAGGAGACGAAGCAGGCGATCGCGTTCGGAGGCAGACGGCGGACGGGAGACTGAGCGGCGGAAGGCATGATCGAGTCGATCGGAGTCCGTTGGCGGAGCCTCACGGAGAATACGAGTGGCGAACGCCTGCGCAAACTCGTGATAGGCCTGATCGTTCAGGAGAGTGAGAGCTTGGAGCGGCGTGTTCGAACGATTGCGCCGGGTGCACGCCTGTGTAGCGTTGGGCTGGTCGAAAACAGTGAGCGCCGGGTGCGGCGTGATGCGATAGAAAAACGTGTAGAGGCCCCGCCGGTATCGATCTTCGCCGGTTGATGTCGGCCAGGTTTTCTTGAGCTGGCTTGCGGACATGGCGTTTGCGGGCTGTGGTGGAAAGACGCTGGGACCCCCGATCTTGCGGGTAAGCAGCCCGCTGGCGGCGAGTCCGGAGTCGCGCACGATTTCGGCCTCCAGCCGCAGCCGGTGCTGGCGGGCGACCAAGCGATTATCGGGGTCGGCCTTTTCGAGATCGGCGCGCCGCTGCGAGGATTGGCGGTAAGTAGCGGAGTTGAGAATGAGGCGGTGGATGCGCTTCACATCCCATTTGCTTTCGATGAACTCCGCGGCGAGCCAGTCGAGCAGCTCGGGATGAGTGGGCAGTGCGCCCTGCGTGCCGAAGTCATTCTCGGTCTCGACGAGGCCTTTGCCGAAGTATTGTTGCCAGATGCGGTTAACCGCAACGCGCGCGGTCAGCGGGTTATCTCGATGCGTGACCCAGGCTGCCAGATCCAGCCGGCTCTTCATGGGAGGAGCGGACAGGATCGCGGCAGGGACGCCTGGCTGGACAGCGGGACCACGGCGAAGAAAGTCGCCGCCTTGGAAGAGGTACGATTCGCGGGGCGCGGCTCGTTCCCTGAAAACCATTGTCGAATCGAGCTTCGGCATTTGCTTGTAGAGCGAGTTGATGGTGGCTTGACGGACCTTGACTCCCTCGGGATCTTTGCGGTTTTTTTGAAATTCAGCGAGCTCGTTTTCAAGGGCGCTCACTTGAGCCCTAAGCGCGTGGAGCTTGGCAACCTGGTCCTTGGCGCCGAAGTCAAGTGTGGGCGAATGGATCAGGTAAAGATTCCGGTCGGCCAGATACCCGGACTTGGAGTTGTCCCATTCATCAGCGTTGTTGAAGAAGGCGAAAAACTCGTAGTAATTGCGCTGGGAGATAGGATCGAACTTGTGATCGTGGCAACGGGCGCAGCCGAGGGAAAGACCAAGGACAACGGAACCGACAGTGTCGACTCGATCGAAGACGCTTTCCACGCGATACTGTTCGCGGTCGGTCCCCGCTTCGATCTGGATCTGATGGTGGCGCAGAAAGCCGGTGGCGGTGATCTGTTCGAGGGTCGCGTTGGGGAGTAGATCGCCTGCAAGCTGTTCAGTCAAAAAACGGTCGAAGGGGAGGTTGCTGTTGATGGCGTTGATGACCCAGTCGCGGTACCTCCAGACCTGCCGTGGTTCATCGCGGGAACCTCCATCGGAGTCGGCATAGCGGGCTTGATCGAGCCAGTGGCGGGCCCAGCGTTCGCCGAAATGAGGGGAGGCGAGGAAGCGTTCGACGGCCGCTGGATAGGAGTCGCTATCCGACTCTGGTGGGAGACCGGTCGTGTCGAGGCTGAGGCGCCGTAAGAGGGTGGCGTCGTCGGCCGCCGGAGAGGGCTGGATTTTTTCTTGCTCCAGGCGGGCGAGAATGAAGCGGTCAATCGGGTTAAGGATCCATGGCTCATTGGCGACGGGAGGAAGTTGCGGTCTCGCCGGCGAGGTGAGGCTCCAAAACCGGGCTTTGGGCAGTACGACAGCCGAACGAGTCCAGGGGGCGCCCGACTTTATCCAGTTCTCTAAGGTGGCGATTTCGGAGTCATGGAGGCGGCGGGCGGGGGGCATTTTCAGATCTTTGTGCATGACCGCCGATAAGAGTCGGCTTTCCAAAGGTTTGGACGGGACCAGCGCGGGTCCTCGGGTGCCGCCTTTCTGGGCATCCGAGCGGGATGCCAGAGAGAGTCCGCTGGTCCGTAAGGCCGCGTTATGACACGGGAGGCAGTTCTGGTGGAGGACCTTAAGCGCTGATTCCTCAATTGTTTGGGGAAAGGCAGGAAGGGCCAGCCACAGGGTCGGCAATAGTACGGCGCGCGGCAAGGGCACATAGACATTCTACTGTGGTGCGTCCTGTTTTGGCAGCAGAATCAACATCAGGAGCGGGTCTTGATGCGGGATTCCTCCGGCGAGAGGTAAGGGGAATTGGTACCCGTGACAAGGCTTTCGCCGAAACGACAATTTCGATCCCACTCTTTAGGCTAGAGATTACCTAATTCTTCGCAAGAGCCGGCCGGATATGATCCGCCGGACATGAGAGAGAGGATTGAAATGAAGTTTGTCTCTATCTTCGCTGTTCTTCTTATCGGTAGCGTTTCGGCGCAGCAGCGTGATTTGAAGGGTCTATCAAACTGGAAGGACGCTCCCGTCCTGACAATGGGCGATGAATCGATCGAGACGTTCGAGGGTGGCGCCGTTCACTCGGTGGCATCGGTTGAAGAATCGCAGATTCCGGTGCTTCAGGCTGCCGACAGAACCCATTACACTCTGGTGCGACTCTCCCGCGAGGGCGCCGAAGCCATGCGTGTTAAGTTCGGGGATTTTCGCTTGGCCGAGGGACAGCGCCTCTTTGTGTATAGCTTTCGCGGGGACGACTTGACCAAGGTGTTAGGCCCATTCCACGGGACCGGCCCGACCGACAGAAGTGATTTCTGGACGGACGCCTTGCCGGGCGATCACGTAGTGGTCGAATTGCAATGGCAGGTTGCGCCGAATCAGAACCTGCCGTTCAGCATCGAAGCAATGGCGCATCAATCAGACTATCTGGACGCTCCCGCGGCCCTGGTATTGGAAAGCAGGCCGGGCGGCGTAGCGATGTACCGCGGCGCTCCTGTGCATTATGAAATCATCGACGGTATGGCAGTGGCGGAAGGCGACATGATCCTGGGCCGGGCGGATGAGGTAGAACCGTTCGTTCCCGGTAAAAGCCAGCCGCCTTCGCGCGACGCAATAGTCATAACCTTGACTGCCTATCGCTGGCCAGGCGGCGTCCTTCCTTATATTATCGACTCCGGTTCCTACGACTCGTTCGAGACCAGCAGAATCATGGACGCGATCAACCAATGGAACCAGAGATTGGCGGGAACGATTAGAATCGTGCCGCGGACCACAGAGACCAACTATGTTCGGTTCTACCGCGGGTCGGGCTGCTCCTCATACATTGGCAGGATTGGCGGCGTGCAGACCATTTCCATTGGGAGCGGCTGTTTCAGCGGGCAGGCGATTCATGAAATCGGCCACGCACTTGGCCTCTTCCATGAGCAAAGCCGGAACGACCGGGACAGCTTCGTGACGATCAATTGGGCGAACATTCAAACGGGCAAGTCGTCCAACTTCAACAAAGCCGGATCCATGGGCACGGACGTCAATTCATACGATTTCGGATCGATCATGCACTACGGCGCCACGGCGTTTTCCATCAACGGCCTGCCTACAATCGTAACGATTCCTCCCGGCATTCCGATCGGCCAACGGACCTCGCTTTCGACGGCCGACGTCGTTGCAATTCAGCAGTCGTATGGCGGAAGCACTCCGCCGCCCGCTCCGAGCACGGTAACAGTCACGGTTCAAACGAATCCCAGCGGACAAACCGTGAGAGTAGATGGAGTGAATTACGCGGCGCCCAGGACGTTCTCCTGGACAAGCGGCTCCGCGCATACCCTGGAAGCAGTGGACTACAACAGCTCAACACTGAAGTACAGGTTTGCTTCCTGGAGCGATGGCGGTGCGAAAACGCATACGGTCAACCCTACTTCCAATATGACCTACACGGCGTCCTACTCAACGCATCACAAAGTCACAGCCTCTCCGAATTCGGCATCGTATGGAACCGCCACGGTGAGCCCGGCATCGAGCGACCCCACCTTCTATCCGACGGGTACGCTGCTCACGGTGACGGGCCAGCCCAATTCCGGAAACTGCTTCCTAAACTGGTCGGGCAGCATGAGCTCGACCAATCCGAGTTTGAGTATAACGGTCAACAACACCTATAGCTTGACGGGGAATTTCGGAACCGGCGCTGTCACCATTTCCCCATCGTCGGCAAGCGTCGCAGCGGCGGTTGGATCGGTTCCCGTGAGCGTGACGGCTTCCGGTGGCTGTGGCTGGAACGCAACCAGCGGCGCGGGTTGGATCACCGCGAGCCCGGCTTCGGGGTCTTCCTCCGGCACGGTGACTTTGACAGTGGCGGCCAACCCGACCACGGCGCAGCGAACGGGTAATGTTACCATTAACGGCTCGACCGTCACCCTGACGCAAGCGGCCGCGGCGGCCACATCGTGCACGATTACATCCGGCGTGAATTGGCTGATCGTGCAGAAGAATGGAGGGCCGATGAGCATTCCGGTCACGACCAACTCCGGGTGCAACTGGACCGCAACCAGCACCGTTGGGTGGGCGGCGCCGTCGCCTGCATCCGGTAGCGGCTCGACGACGCTTACCGTGACCGTTCAGCCTAATTCCGCCAGCAGCATCCGGTATGGCTGGATCAGAATCAACAATATCAGTGTGTTGATCTACCAGATGCGGTGATCTGTCCTCATCTGTCCCGCATAAACTCTTGACCGCTTACGCTCGCGGCTCAGAACCGAGCCGCGCGCGTGAGCAAGCGGAAGAACGTCACCACGCGGTCGCAGACCAAGCGCAGCCGTCTCTACTTCAGTTCGATCGACTGCCAATCCCCACGGATGATAGCTTGCCGGATTTCAGGCGCCTTCTTCCCCTGCTTATGCAATTTGTCGGCAAGGAGGACCTCCTTGAGACAAATCATTCAACCGGCCGAGTGATTGTCGCGGTGACAATCGAGCAGCCCTTTGTGATTGTGGCCGCGGTTGCAGTAACAGTAACAGGGTTGTTGCGCCAACACGCCGGGAATCTCCCGCGCAATGCGATACGCCCTCTGAATCACTGGATGCGGAAACATCTCCGGAGGCAATGTCTTGGGAAATGGCTTCGCCGCCGCCTCGCTCTTGTAATACGGAGGGATTTCCCCTTTCGTCGCCGGACCATGCGTATGCTGCGCCCACAGGGTCCATCCCACCAATATCGTTAGGGCGGAACCCGCCAGCGTTATCACGGCGGTTCGGGTCATGTATCCTATTCTGTCAGAGTTTGACTTCTATGCGCAGACTGCTTTCTCTCTTCGCCATCACAGCCCCACTCTGGGCCGAATGCGACCTCACCGCCTACAAACCGCAAACCGGACTCACCGCGGCGCATACCCAGGGCGTACTTCAGATCGACTGGGCCGGAGCCCAGGGCCGCTCCCTGCGGGCCGCGTTCGTCATCGCCAACGGAGCTCCCATGGTCGCCGATCTTGCCGCTCGTAACGCATCCG
>Ga0187893_10003044_pt1 | contig 35066 bp, 33 predicted proteins | sample MA1701074metaG_FD_139574 | JGI IMG/M metagenome (GOLD analysis project Ga0187893, IMG submission 139574) | White microbial mat communities from a basaltic lava cave in the Kipuka Kanohina Cave System on the Island of Hawaii, USA - MA170107-4 metaG ...
CAAGGCCTTGCGCGTAAAGCCGTCCAGGCTTCTGGACTGCTTTTGAGCGGGATTCTCGGGTCGGGCGTCCGCGGATCTTTACGCGTGAGGATCAACTTCGTCTGCGCGAGCCAAAGCGGCGAGCCGCCCGCTACCGACGATTGAACTCTCGGCCGCGGTTCCTAACCGACACCTCCACGACTGCACCGTCGGCGTCGGTATGCATGATCAGATAATGGGCCAGCCATTCGTCCCAGTGGAAGGCGATCTCGTTTCGGCCCCGGATCAGGACGCTCGCGCCCATGAGGATCCCGCAGCCTTTGCACCGGGCCTCGAGGCCATAATGTGCGTCCACGGTTCCCAGGACGCCGGTGGGGCGGAGAATGGAATGAAGCCTCCTGTAATCGCACTCTTCGGGATGGCCCGTCGGAGGCGTATCGCCTTTCATTTCAACGCCGCAGGAAGGACAGGCGCCCTTTCCCTTTTGCAGGCTATCCAGCAGATCCCTGCACAGGGCCGAGGCTGCGTGGAACGCCGCGAGATCCCGCTGAGGAAGCTCCGCGAGCGCCCTCGCCGGGCACTGGGCGTCATGCGAACATTCTCAACGCATCGTATCACCAACCCAAATCAACTTGATACGCGAACCGGACCTTCCCCCTCGAGGTTTTCCTCGAGTCTCGTTGGCCCCGCCAGGGAGGCTTCAACCGCTTCCGCCGTTCCGCTTCGATCCGTTCGACTGGTTGGTTTTGCCATTCTTGCCGTTCGAGGCGGCGAGCCGTCCGTTCGAACCGGCGCGCCAAGAGTCGAACAGCGCCTTGAGCGTTCCCGTCACGATAAAGGGAATGTCGACCGGCGCTCGGCTCGGCGGAATCGATAGCGCCAAGTCCGCTCCGACACCCGTGAAACGGACGAGGATCTCGCGCTTACCCGCCGCGAGGACCTCGACTCTCGTTCTCTTCCCCATCATCGTCACGAAATCGTCTCCCAGCCAGAGCAACCCGTCCGGGAGATTCGCGTCGACGAGCGATTGCATCGCCTTTCGCAGCGCCTTGAGCTCGTCGCCCTCTGTCGAGACAGCGACGGATCTGAACCGCTCCAAGGTATCGGCAGGGAACCAGGCCTTGACGCTTCGGGTCCTCTCCAGCCACCGGTCTTCCTCCTGCAAGAGTTCCATGCCGGTCACCGCATAGCAAAAGGCGTCAGGCAGCGCGACGCGTAGCCCGCGGGAGATCGGACCGTTGGCCTCGTCGGCGTAGCGATGCATTCCGTGCGCGATGGGCCCGGAAAGGGCGATCGACAGGGATCCCTCCGCCGTTCGGAACAGCCTCACGCCGACGTCCCAAACGATGAACCGAAACGTCCCGGAGTAAATCTCGGGCACCCACTTTACGCTTCGGTTCTTGAGGTCAAGCTCGAGCGCGAGCTCGAAAAGCTCAGGGAGCGAGGCGCCCAGCCGCCCTTTCAGGTCGCAGAACTCATCGGCGAGCCCGTTCGTGACTGAAAAATGGACCTGAGTCCAGGTCTGCGACAAACCGATGACCGACTGCCGACCTCCCATGCCGCGCCGACTCCGAGCCTGTTACCGGCCGCCCGACCACCATCCCCCCAGCCGTGCGGACGGCCTTGAGGATCACCATAACCCGGGGCTTGCGCGCCTTCCATGGTTTTTTTCGGGGTCCTTGGAGCCGCAGAGGCACTCGCGCCCGCAAGCCGGGGCCGGCGCGAGCGACCCTGGTGTTTCGAGGGTCACGGATCGACCCTTGTAAAACCGATCTCAGGGGGTGTTTAAGCGCGTTTGTACACATCGTGTACAAAAACCGGGTCGGTCCGAGGTGTCGAAAATAAAAAGTCCAGAAAATCGTCGACTCGGATCGGAGCGCGCGCAAGGATAGCTCGCGTAAAGATTGACTGACGCCGCCGCTTTGTCGGCGGCTTGGGAGGGACAAGTGGAAGATCGGCGCCCGGAAGACTCGATGCTGGACGATCTGCCGAAGCTCGGGCTATTTCAGGCCGTCCCGATGCACCCGGGTCGCGGCGGCGGCCCGGTGGGCACCTACCTTTCGTCCACGGAATTCCCATGTGCCGAGAATGGAGTTCCTCGTGGGGGGCCTGCCGCCGAGAGCGTCGAGCGCGCCATCGCCGTCCGCTCGATCCTGACGAGGATCTGCGAGCACTTTGAGTCGGGCGACGCTTCGCTCAATTCCGGCGAGATCGACGGCATCCTGCGCCGCTGCGATTCCACCCGCGTCATCGAAAAGGATTGCTCCCCGCTCACGTCCGACGATGTCGTTCGGGTAAGGGCGCTGATTACAGATCCGAGGCGGGCCGTCTGGATTGGAAACCTCGTCGCGGAGACCGCGTTGCGGCGCCTGTGCTGGGAGACTTGCGCTGAGGAAGGTCGCGAGGAGATTCACGTCCAAACGCTCAATGGCAAGACCGAGATCCGCCAGATTCCCGTCTTCTTCGGACTCGCTTTTTACAGAAACGATCTCATGGCGGTTTCGAGGCGCGAGGAGTCGCTCGCGGGCGCGGAGGTTTCGTCAAGCGGAGGTGCGCGGATAGCCCTGGACAGGCGCCGGGGCAATGCGCTCGCGTCGCATGAAATCCTCGCGCTATGGAATAAGGGCGAGTCGCTCTCGGCGAATCTGGTCGCGGTCGTTCCCGGTCCCGTGTCCGTCTGCTTCAGGGTCCCCAGCCGCATCGCGGACGGAGGCGACTTTGAAGTCTGCAGGTCGCTCAAGCTGGGGCGCGACGGAAGGCCGCGGCTGCGGATCGACACCTGCTTGGCGGTCGAGCTCTCGATCGGCTCTGTTTCGTCCTGCGCGGTCGTTCGCGACCTTGCGGTCAAGGGGGAGGCGCGATGAAGAGACCGGGCGATTCTCGGCGTCGGCAAGCGTGCAAGCGTCACTCGCCGGGCCCCCATGCTCGGGACGTGCGCCAGCTTCCGGAGCTCGACGTTCCGCCGCTCACGAAGGAGGTCCTCGACCTTGCGCTGCAGATGACCCGCACGAACGGCGGCATTTGCGGAATCATCCTGTCGCGAGCCGGCGAGTCCAACGCGATCTATCCCCCGCCCTGGGCGCGGAACGAAAACCACGGACCGACATTGGAGGACGAGCGTTCATGACGAAGAAATCCGAGCGAGAGATGCAGATCGCCCTCGGACTTCGCGAAGCGATCATCCACATGTTGACTCGACCCGGAACGCCGGGGCCCCGCTTGATTCTCGGGCGGGCGCCAACGCAAAACAAGCGCAAGAACGGCAGGTCGAAGGAGAGGCCGTGCCGCTGAACGCGGAATCCCAGTTCCTGTCCAACGACTTTTTGGCGGCAGGACTCCTTGAGAACGTCCCCAACCGGCTTCAGTTCCTGAAGGTCTTCCCCTTTTATCAGATCAAGGGGAGCAGCCTCAAGTACGTCAGGACGCCCCAGATCGCGTTCGCCGAGCAGATCGGGTTCTGCGACGACATCCTCGAGCACACCAAGCTGCCCGACGAGCCCGTCGAGTTCAAGATGTCCGAGCTGGCCACGCATTTCGAGGTCGCATATAAATCCGCCGATGTCTTCTGCGACGTGAACCCGTTGTTCAAGCTGGAGCAGGACCTCGCGATCCGCCAGCTGCTTTACCGCTTCGCCGAGCAGTTCGAGACCGGCGACTCGGGCCTCAACCCCAACACCTTCGACGGCCTTCGAAAGATCGTCAGCCCCGACAAGGTGATCGACTTGGCCTGCAGCCCCTTGGACATCCAGGCGCTCGACCGTGCCAAGGGTCTCGTTCGAACCAATAACGGCTATGCCGGCGTCATCATCACGAACCAGCTCGGCTACGAGTTCCTCCGAAAGACCCACTATCACGTCGGCAGCATTCCCGAGTCGGTTCCGTTCGAAGTGCCCGACCCCATGAATGGGACCAAGATGCAGCAGGCGACGGCCTTTGACGGCTGGGTGGTGCTCATCAACGACAAGCAGCCCGTCATCGAGTGCGAGGAGGTTCTCGTCGCCGGCAAGAAGGTCATGCAGCCCAAGAAAGGGGCCAAGCCGAAAATCTTGGAGCCCGAGGACCTGGCCAAGTTCCAAAATCAGGTCCCGCCCTTCGCGACGAACATCTGGTTCGCGATCCTGGGATGGAACCACCTGCACGGGATTATCCCCTCCTGCACCGAAGAGACAATGTTCAAGCTGAGGAAGACCATCCGCCCCGACAATTCTAAGGACGTCGGCCACATCGTTTTCCCCTCGGGGATCGCCCTGGGGAGCCAGTGCGCGCTGGCCGGCGTGATCAACGCCACGCATCCCGTCAAGCCGGCGCCCCCGGAACCCTGCATCTGCGTCATCGACCATGATTACGCGACGCTCCTCATCGGGAACACGACGGTGGAGACCGACGTCTACAACGTGACGATCCCGGGAGACTCGGACATCGACGACATTTACCTCATGCAGATCCTCGGCCGCCTCAAGAACCAGTCGGGTGCCACCCGCAACGTCACGTTTCGGCTATATTTGGGAGCGAGCGTCATCTCGTTCACCGAGGGGTTCCCCGGAAACGCCAACGAGCTCACCTTCCGCTTCGACTGCCGGATGATCAAGAACGAGTCCGTGAATTCCCAGAAGCTCTTCTTCTTCGGGGAGTTCAAGCTCAACCTCAACAACGGCCAGGAGCAGCGAGTCGGGCAGATCGGGACCGTCGCCGAGGACACGACGCTGAATCAGCCGTTCCGATTCACGGTCCAGCTCCCGGTGGCCAACGCCAACCTCTTCCTGCGCGCCGAGGCGCGGTATTTGGAGAGGTCGCGGGTATGAGAGGACCGGAACCCAGAAAGATTTCGATGAGATCGGTACCTACCCAATGCGCGCGTCGTCCGGAGCGTTCCGGCCGCGCGGTTTCGAAGAACAGGTTTTTTGGGGTCGTCGCATGCCGCTAAACTCGGAAGCCCAGTTCCTGTCGAACAACCAGCTCGCGGCGGGGCTGTTGGAGAACATGCCCAACCGCCTGCAGTTCCTGCAGGTCTTCCCCTTTTACCAGATCAAGGGGAGCAGCCTGACCTACGTCAGGACGCCGGCGCTCACGTTCGCCGATCCGATCGGGTTCTGCGACGACATCCCCGACCACACCAAGATCCCCCAGGAGCCGGTCGACTTTAAGATGGCCGAATTGGCCGCTCATTTCGAAATCAGCTACAAGGGCGCGGACATCATGTGCGAGACGAACCAATTGTTCGATCTCGAAAAGGGCCTGGCGATCCGTCAGCTGCTCTACCGATTCTCCGAGCAGTTCGAGATCGGCAACATGGGCCTGAACCCGAACACTTTTAACGGCCTCCTTCAGATCGCGGATCCCGCCAAGCTGATCAACCTGAACTGCATGCCGCTGACGATCCAGCACCTGGACAACGCCAAAGGTTTGGTCCGCACGAACAACGGCTACGCGGGCGTGATCATCACGAATCAGCTGGGCTACGAGTTCCTCCGCAAGACCCACTACAACGTCGGCACGATCCCCCAGCAGATCCAGATGATGGTCCCGGATCCGATGAACGGAACCAAGGCCCAAACCGTGACGGCGGTCGACGGCTGGCCGGTCTACATCAACGATAAGCAGCCGGTCGTCGAGTGCGTGGCGGAAGGCACGGTCACGATCGCGGGGAAGAAGATGCCGAAGATGAAGCCCAAGAAGGGGGCCAAGCCCGTCATCCTGGAGCCTGGCGCGATCTCGAAGATGGTCGCCGAGAGCGTCATCGTTCCTTTCGCGACCAACATCTGGTTCGCGGTGCTGGGTTGGAACCACCTTCACGGAATTCTCCCCTACTGCACCGAGGACACGATGTTCAAGGTGCGCCGCACGATCCGGCCCGACAACTCCAAGGACGTCGGGCACGTCGTGTTCCCAGTCGGGATCGCGCTGGGAAGCCAGTGCGCGCTGGCGGGGATCCTCAATGCCACGCACCCCGTCGTGGGCGACATCATCATCAATAACGGCGGCGTTACGGCCTGACAATAGGAAGGAGATGAAAGATGCCGAAAGACATGGGCAAACCCGCGGGCCTGATGATGGTCCCGCAGGAGCACCTGCAGGCCGGAGGAGGAGCGCAAACCTCAGGCCAAGTCGTGGCCGGCGGAGTGCCGACCCGCATGGTTCCTCCGGAAGCGCTTCAGGTAAGCGGAGGTCCGGAGGGGGCCCAGGAGGAGCGAGTTCCCGCGGAGACGATGGGCGAAGCCAGGATGGTGCCGCAGAAATTTCTGGCGGCGCCGATCGTGGGCAATCCGACTTCGGGCTGCAAGTGCAAGTAGCCAAGACGCATCGCCAGTTCTCGCGATTGAAGAGACTGACATCTCTCAATGGCTGTTTGGAGTTAGACCCGGAGGAAGAATCAAATGCCTACTGAAATGGGAAACCCCGCCGAGCCTCGAATGATCCCATGGAAGTTCCTCCTGGCGCCACTGGTAGGTAATCCCGACAGTCAACCCGGAATGACCGAGTTGCAGGCGCACATCGAAACTCCTTTTACCGGGGCATTCACGGAACTGGAGTCTGCAGTGGTTCCTCCAGGGACCACCGTGCCCATCGGTTATCCGATACCGAGCATACCGCCTCGAATCGTACCAACGCGCCCTGAACGACCGACGATCCTTCAACCGAGCCCATGTACTTTTTCATGCGGGATCGAGTGTAAACACACAGCCTTCTTCTACGGGACCGTTCCGACGAAACTGGCCCAAGAATATGTGGGCATCGCCAAGGGAATCGCCCGAGTTCCGGGCGATGAGCTGCTTGCGGCGTACGGTCGTGATCTGGCCGACTACCTCACGGGTCAGGGAATCGTAAAGAAGAACCCACAATGGCCCGCCTGTGTCGACAAGACCATCCGCGCCCAGGACCGAGTCAACTGGTCGTGGACCCAGACGAAGAACGCCATCCGGCAGATGCTTGGTGGAAAAGTGCCGAGCACAACGTACTTCTGGCGCGCCCCACAGTACACTGCCGCATTTGAGCCTTGCACGATTTCCGTACGGATCTGCGCTTTGATCATTACGGTCATTCCCGGACTTGACTCGGCAGCCGAGCTGAATGACCGAATCTACAATCTTGTGAGCGATCCAAATTGGGGATACGGCCCCAGCAAGTTGAAAGAACTTCTGGAAGTCTTCGAGCGCGGCAACGTTGCGCTCGCCCTCCTGTGGATGGAGCTTTATTGCAGGATTCTCAATCGAGTAGGTTGGGTCATTTCAAAGGAAGACGCAAAGAATGAAGCGTATGTGCAGAGGCTTCTCGATGGGCTTGCCAACTCTTTGAACCCGCGATGGGAGAGAATGGTATCGGCGTACCGTTCCGTCCTTTCCGTCGATCCGGTTAAGATCCGGGAGAACCAACTGCGGTGGGATGCTTACAAGCATGACGTCGCACGCGCGGCCGCAAAGAACGGCACGGCCTATCTGGAGGACGAAGCGCGTCGGTTCGGGCTGGCACAATCCGATATTGACGAAATTATCGAAGCCTCATTTCTCAAGGCCGATCTCATCGCCGATTTGAATTCTAACGAATGGGGCCGTTGCCCGCGCGTGCAGATCCCTGAAGCGGTCGCCCCTGAACGGCCCAAGATGGAACTCCCTACCACCCCCGAGGGCTGCCCACTTCCTGCGGAAGCCTTCGACAAGACACTCATCTCTTTCCAAGATCTGTTGGGCAGCGAAGGCGTTCAATCCCCTTACTATCAGTTACTGCTCAAACTGGGGAGGTTCGAAGCCGAGCACATTAGCGCGGAATTTGCTCACACCCTTATTGATGGATTTACAGCGATCATCCTTCCTGGAGGCTGGGTGGGTAGAATCACGCGCGAAGTATTGAGGGGAGGGGCTCACACTCTATTAGGGAGGGACTGGAGGGATGAAGGCCTGAGATCCGTATCGCGACTGGCTCTAGGAAGGCTTCTTGGCAGGTACCTTGACGATATCCAAGATCCGATCGTCGAGCGCGTAGCCAGGGCAGGAGTCGGTGGTCTCGGTGCGGGTCTGACGACGGAAGTGATTCAATGGCTCTCGGATCCCACAAATGTGGATTTCAGGAAAAGTGATCGCCACGGCCTCGCCTTCTACACGATCCCGAAAGGGAAACAACAAGAACAATGCTGTTATGAAACGACTTTCGTTTGGACTTTCGACAAGATCGGCAGGGAGAAGGTTGACCACACGCGGTGCGCCGCCACAGTTCCGTTTTGCCTTGATATTAATGAGAAGAAAGTCGTTCACATTGGTCCCCTGCCGGACCGACCCGACTGCTTCCGAATCGAAATTGACTATTCCAAACCAACGGCTGAAGCCTTGCAGAACCTCGCCAAAGAATGGCATGAACGTTTGTCGAGTGAACTCAAGTGGGGCGAGCCCGGAGATCTTGAACTGAACAAAGCGAAGGATCTCTTCTTCGAAGCCCGTTTGAAAGCGATCGATCGAGACGCGGAAGGAACTCAACAACTAGTCGACGAGGCCTTCCAGAAGCTATTCGAAGCCAGAGCAAAGCAAGCGGAGGAGAAAGTCGGCGCGCAACGACCGTTGAAGTGAATGGACCGAACTGATACACCTTGTGCCATGAGAAATTCTTGGTTCATCATTGCCGTGTTTGCAGCTCTGATCGGTTGCGATCGCACACCAGCGGGTCCAATCCCTCCCGGTCCATCGAGCCAATCCTCGGCTATCGAGGATCTCGTGAAGGCCTTCCTCTCCCGTACTGGCCAAGAAAGGGAGAGCGCGCGACAGAAGCTCATGGAACAAGGCTGGTCTTCGATACCATTCTTGACGGCAGCATTGCCTCAGGCGACGGACTCCCAGCGGAACGACCTCAAAGACCTCTTGGCGAAGATGTCTGAAACCCTTCGCCCGCCGGACCCAAACGAATCGGCTTATCGAGGGGATCTGCGAAGGACCGGCAATTTCCCGTCCGTCCCTCCGGTTGGCCCCGTTGAGGTCAAGTGGCGCGTTTCGGTCGGCGAGGTCGGCCATTCGCCAGCCGTCACTCGAACTTCAGTCATCGTGGGCTTGGAATCGGGGAACTTTCAGGCCCGCACCGTCTCCGACGGCAAATTACTGTGGGAGGTAGGTCTCGGTTCCCCGGTACGGGCCGTTCCCATAGTGGCTGCCGGACTTGTCATCGTGACGAGTCTAGACGCCAATGTTCATTGCCTCGAAGAATCGACAGGCAAACTCAAGTGGAAATATGGCGCCCAAGGTGGGGCGGTTTCGAAATTGAGCACGTCGGCGGCGGTCCATGAGGGAGTCGTGTATATCGTCGGACCCGGAGCGAAGCTCCACGCAATCGATCTTCAAAAAGGAACCTCAATCTGGTCGCTCAAGCTCGGCGACGCGTCGTTCAGCGCCCCATCAATCAAAGGCAATCTCCTATTCACCGGCCTGCTCGATAATGCCGTCGCCGCCGTTGATTTGGCGTCGCGGAAAATGGTTTGGAAGAGTGAGATCCAAAAGGGTTCCATGTCTTCGACGGTATGGTCCGATGCGGCGCTCTTAATTCAAGGGCAGCAAGGCCTTCACGGATTGAATCCTCAAACCGGCGCCATCGAATGGAGTCATCGGGAAGATACGCCGGGCCGTAACGAAATGGCCCTGGCCGATGGTCACCTCGCTTTCACGAGCGTCACGAACTCCATGCGAGGAGTGACAAAGCTGACCGTCCTTTCGCTCTTAGATAGGAAGGCGCTCTGGAGCAGGGACTGGGGTTACTCGATTACCTCGCCCTGCATGGCAGGTGGCATTGTTTTCGTCGGAACGGAGTGGAAAGAAATCCACGCCCTGGTCGTCTCGACCGGAGCCGAGCTCTGGAAACTATCTCTTGACGGTGAAATAGATCACTCGCCGACGCCGGCGAATCATGAGCTTTACGCCGTCACTCGCCAAGGATCTCTTTACTGCATCAGGTAGTGCATGAAGGACCGTTAAGCCAGGAGCTGACAAAGATGGCAAACAATTCAAGAATCCCCCCAGATGAGAACCAGCCGTTTGGTGGATCATTTATTCCGCTCTTTGTCAACGAGACCTTCCTAAGGACTCCGATCGTCGGGAATCCCGATTCTCCGGTATCCCAATCGGGGGAAACGCAGATTCAGGAGCCAGGATCCACCACAGTTCTCCCGACTCTTCCTTCTATCTCTCGCCCCGGGTTCCCGACCATCGTTCAGGACGTGGGAGAATGTCAAATCAAGATCGCGCTCGACGGTGGTGCCGTTTGCGTCGACGACTATTTGCCGGGACGGCTTCGAATCACGAATTTGTCCACTCTTGCCGTCGAAGGGACGTACGAATTCAACGTATTCGATCGGTCTTTTCAGGTAATGCTCGGGCGCTTGGGCCAACTCGTAGCCGGCTCCTCGGGCAAGGTTCGAATTCCAGGCCGTTCCTCCGTCGCCGTTCCCTTTGCCCTCAAGGGGCTCCGAGCCAGTCGCGTTCGTTTTGTTCCGCCGGCAGGCGGCTTCATCGACCCGGGAACCCTTCGCGCCGTTTTCAAGACGACGGGCTTTTCCTGCGCCAGCGATCCGCATGACATAACGGTTTACAAGTTGGCTTGGGCTCTTCCGAACAAAATAGTCAAGCCGGACCCCAAGAAGCCAGTCCCGGACGAAATCGTTCTCAAGTTCGAGCCTCCGTTGGCGGACGTACGGTCCAAGATCAAAGTGACGCGACTCAACGACATCACGTCGCACCCTACGACCGAGAATTTCGGTTTCGGACGCATACTCGTCAAGTACACGGTCAAGCCCGGAATCCGGTACGAACTCGGAAAGCTTGAAGCGACCCTGCCCGGCGCCAAATGCGCCGAGCAGTTCCAAGTCGACGTCCGAGTCATCTATCCTTGTGAGCAGCCCCGGGCTTATTGGCAAAGGCTGGCCGAGGTTGAAATCGGCGATCCCGGAACGACCACCGTCGATTTTGCCACGCCACCCGGCAAGCCGAAAATCGCCAAGACGACGTTTCAGAATCCCGAGAACACCAATGTCCGAATAACAAGGGCCTACGCCAAAATGTGGCTTGCCGATCCGACCGTATTCACCTGGGCTGGCGTGGCCGCCTTCGGATCGGATCTTATAGGTCGCGGTATGGTCAATGCTCGGAACATCGACGAGGCCCCGACGGAATTCATCCCGCCGCTCTTAACCGTTCGACACATCGGATACCCTGCCTTCAAGAACCACGTCTGGAACATGCGAGCCGCTCTGTACGCCGGCAATTACGCCATCTTCTCCGACCTGTACTGGCAACATCTCGCTTTCTTTTATTGCGGACTCGAAGAGATGAAGCATCTGCTGGATAGGGGGGAACTATCTCAACGCGCGTACGACGCGTGGGAGGACATTGCTTCCGGCGACCGGAAGAGGATAGCCAAAGGCAATAAGAGCCTGTTCGAGATCGAACAACTGCAAGTGGTGCAGGCATCGACGTACGACCCTGTCATGACGACGTGGCATCTCGTTTCAACGGAAGCCAAGGGGATGGGCTTCCCTGAGATAACGAGTCCGATTCCCCGCGTTGCATCGAAAACATTTGGTGAGCTTTACCCAGGCAGCAATTTTGGCGATTCCAAAGCAAGATGGGGGTACTTGGGCGGTTACTTTAACGAGCAATGGGAATCGGCACTCGGCGATTCCGCCATGAAGGCGGAGATGGAGAAAGGCGCACGGGATCTGTTACAGCGGACTACTCGTGATCGGCTGGAAGGACTGGAAAAACAGGGAATTATCCGGGAAGAAATTCCACGCTAAGCTGGCCGATAGGCTCAATCTCGCCGTCTCGTGACATTCGTGCTGACCACCCAGCTCGAAGGGCTCGTGTCCAGGCTCCGTATCTCCACATAAATCGTGACACCGGGTTCATTCAGATAGTTGACTACGAAGCTGCGATCGTTGGCTTGCGGGTTTTTTTGTTGAAGATCTCTTACTTGTCGCGCAAAGTCAGCTTTCTTCGGCAGGGTCGTGCTTTCGACGACCGCAATCGCCGCTTGAACGGCCTCCTGAAATGAGCTCTTCTCATCGGAAGTCCATACGGAAAGGTCGTAGACCATGCCCCCATCCGCGCGGAGGGCTCCGCCGCGGCCCTTCAGGGCCAACGTCAGGCCGCTGGGCAGCCTCACATTAATCACGCAACGTTCCTTGATCAAAACCATGGATTCTGGGAGGCCGGACTTTTGGCTCGGCCAATCCAATCCGGTGATGCGTGACGTGGGTTGCAGGACCCAAACTTCGATTTCCTGCGGGCTCTTCGATTCGCAAGCGAAGAGCCCACAAACCAGCAGGACGCAGAGACGACGCATGATTGTCCTCCACTGGATTATACAGGAATGCATCAACGCTTGTTGCGTGTCCCGTTCGCTCGCTTATTCGGCGCCTGATCCAGGGTGATTGTTTACCGGGTTCCTCGAGGGACTCGGTAAACAATTGCAACCGCCGGAATGAAGGCCCGCCCCACACGGGACAGCGCATGCGGGATGGCCTCGACCCCCAGGAAATTATCTTTTCGACCGTGTCGGGCTGACGCGCGTTGACGGGTTATCATAACCTCGTCACTCGGTTGGGCCGTAGCACCGGCGGCAAACCGCCCGGTTTGTGGAGGGAGCTATGAATATCGGAGTTCTCTACGCATTCCTCTTCGCGGGAACGTCACAGGACGGACTGCCGGACAGTCGCGAAAAGCTGTCGCGGTTTCAGCGTCGTGTACAGGAGGATAACCTAATTTGAGTACGTCTCGATCGAAGGGAAGTTGATGATCCGTTGGCTGGCTGGGGAGATTTTCTGTATAGCGCTAACCGTAGTCGTATCAGTTGCGGCCATGGTTATCGTCTTCCTCGTCGGTACGGACCCGTTGGCCGTGAATGTCGCCGTGATTGCTGCCACGAGCGTAATAGTATTCGCGTGGTTTTCATTCGCGTGGCGTCGGCGCAAGTCTGGAAACGGAAAAGGAGCTGAAAAGTAATCGGGGCAGAGAGATGAAGCTTGCCACAGCTCGCAATCGCCGGCCGCAAGGCTACACGTCTTGCTCTCCTTGCGTCCGACGGAAAACCGCAGGCTGACTCCTTGTTGCGTCCCAAAGGTTGCTTCGATTCGTTGCCTTCCGCAGGAAGCCGAGGAACTTCCTCCATTGGTCTTCGTCCCTCAACCCGCCCAGGGGCCTCAGGCGTTTCTCGGTGCAGACCTGCCGGACGAGCGGATCACCATAGTTCTCATCCACGAAGGTGACGACCCGAGGGGACAGCCTCAAGAGCGCCATGAACTGGCTGAACCGCACCCGGCTCACGCCCACGCGGGAGGCGGCCTGAGACGCCGTCTTGACCGACGGAATTTCAAGCACGCGCTTGAACCTCCGAGCGACCTCAAAGGGCGAAACTCGGGACTCGTAGCGCCGGTAAGCTTCGCCCAAGCGCGTGGAAATAGCCCGCACCCCTCTGAGCAGGGCGGGCTTGTCTCCCAGCTCGAAGACGGACGGCCCGTGACGCCGGGCCAGGTACAGCGACGAAAGGACGGGCAGCGCCCGGCACCTCCGGTCCGTCAAGAGCGGCTCGATTTTCGCGCTCAGTGTATCGACCGGGGAGCCATTCGACTCGCGCCGCTACGCGGCGCTCGCTCATGGCAGGCCATTCTCGTTGCGGCCCGAGTCGAATGCCCTGAGCGACCGAGCCAAGCGAGGGAGTCGAAGGGTCAACATGGCTGCATGGTTTTACATCCTGCGATTAAAGTCCGGTGCGTTGTATTCGGGTGCGACCGAGAACTTGGAGCGGCGGCTGAAGGATCACGAGTCGGGTCGCGCGTGTCGAACGACGAACCTGGATCCCTTCGAGGCGCTGGTGTATCGGGAAGAATTTGAATCGTTCGTCGAAGCACGACGAAGAGAGACGCAGGTAAAACACTGGACCCGGGCCAAAAAGAAAGCTTTGATTGCGGGGGATATGGGATTACTGAAGAGACTTGCGAAACGGAGGAAGGCGTCTGAATGAAATTCTCCGGCGTGCCTCGAGCTCGTCGAGGGGGTTCCAAAGAGAGCGTCTGGCGTCCGGAGGGAAACGCCGCGGTTCCTACCGCACTCCGAAACAAGGCCCCCGAACTCTCCGATTCTCCGGGAAACGATCCTCTCCGGGTTAACAACCCTGTTACGACCGGACTCCGAAAACACTTTTCGAACCGGAGCACGTAGCAGGCCATGAAAGGATGGGAGGAAAGCGTGCACGAGAAGATCATGGCCGAAATCAAGGCCAGTCCGTTCTACCAGAACAACTTCCCCAACGACGGCCAACGCTTCGTGGCCTGGTATCTCAGGCGAATCCTGCTCCTGGATGAGGAGGCCACTCGCGCCGCGATTACCGATGGCGCTGGCGACAAGCAGATTGACGCGATCATCGTAGAGGATGGAGAAGACCGGCGGATTCGCGTGATCCAAGGCAAGTTCGTTAAGCCGGAGCTCATCGACGCGCAGCCGCTCCAGGAGGTGCTCTCGGCATGGACTCGTCTCAAGGATCTTCCACAGCTCCAGGTCGAATGCTCGGGCAAGCTGGCGGAGCGCCTTGAGGCAGCCCGCGTCGCATTGGAAGACGAGTACGAAGTGCAATTCGAATTGCTGACGACGGGGAGCCTTACGCCCGCTGCCCTGCAGCAGGTCACGGCGTTCGACGGCTGGGTCGTCCTCATCAACGACAAGCAGCCCGTCATCCCATGCGAGGCGGTCGAGGTCCTGGGCAAGAAGGTCATCAAGCCGATGGCCGGGGCCAAACCCAAGATTCTCGAACCCGAAGACCTTGCCAAACTCGACGTCGACCCCATTCCCTTTGCCACCAACATATGGTTCGCCGTGCTCGGATGGGACCATCTTCACGGGATCGTTCCGGCCTGCTCGGACGAGACGATGTTCAAGACGAGAAAGACGATCCGGCCCGACAACTCCAAGGACGTCGGCCACGTCGTCTTCCCGGTCGGGCTGGCCCTGGGAAGCCAGTGCGCGCTGGCCGGAGTGTTGAACGTCACTCATCCGATCGCGCCCACACCATCGGGGACCGTAGGCCCCGCCGTCGCGGGCCAGGTCGCGTTCTTCTCCGCTCCGACGGCTGTCGTCGGAGATCCGGGACTCACCTATGACCCCGCGACCGACATTTTATCCGTAGGAACCGCGATCCTGAACGGACAGGGCAGCGCGGCTTCTCCCTCATATTCGTTCACCGTCGAGCCTGGAACCGGCCTCTTCCGCCAGGCCGCCGGAGCCCTCGGCTTCTCGGTTCTCGGAGTCGAGCGTCTTCGGATCGCCTCCGATCAGGTCCTGCATCGGGACGGAACGGCCGCATTGCCGTCGATCAGCTTTTTCAACGCGACAGATTCTGGATTCTTCAAGACCGGGGACGCGGACGCGGAGATCAGCGTGGCGCTGGAAGGAGGGATCCGGTTCCAGTTCAGGCGACTCATAGGGATAGACGCGTTCTTCGGCGGAGACGGTAACGCGTCTCTTCCAGGCTACACCTTCGTCGCCGACGGCGACACGGGGATGTTCCGGGCGGGAGCCAACCTCATCGGCTTTGCCACGGCGGGCGTCGAGCGGGTCCGCATCACGACCGCTCAGGTGCAGAGCGTTCCCGGGGCGGCGGCCACGCCGGCCTACAGTTTTCTGCTCGATCCGGACACCGGCATCTTCAACTCCGGCGCGAACGAGATCGCCTTTGCCGCTTCGGGCGTCCTGCGTGCGAGGATCACGGCGACTCCGCAGCTCTTGGGCTCCGATGGGACGGCCCTGGCCCCTTTCTTCAGTTTTGACCTTGACACAAACACCGGCATCTTCCGCCAGGGTGCGGACGCCGTGGGATTTTCGACGGGCGGGGTCGAACGGGCGAGGTTGACGACCGCCCAGTTGCTTCAATCTGACGGCTCGGCGGCGGCTCCTTTCTTGGGCTACCTGGCGGACGCGGACACCGGCATATTCCGAGTCGGCGCGGACGTGCTCGGATTCTCCTGCGGCGGCGTCAACGTGGTCCAGATCTTGAACGCGTCCGGCGTCCGAAGGATCACTCCTCAGGAAGGACTGGAACTACTGGCCGATACCCCCGCCACGCTCGCCTTTGGGGTGGGGAACTATTCGCCCGGCAATCGGATCGTCAGCCGGGTGAGCGCGAGTGTCGCCTTGATCATCCACGGAGTGGTGGCGACAGGGGCAGTCCCCCTCATGCGCGTATTCACCAACGTCGGGGCGTTCAATATCACACTCGCCAACGAGAGCGGTCTGGCCTCGGCGTCCAACCGCTTCCACTGGTCGACGGGAGCCGACATTATCCTCGGGCCGGACGATTCGATCATCTTCTGGTACGACCCCACGACCCTGCGCTGGAGAGATTTTTCGTTCAGGACCTGAAGTTTACGAGGAGTTGCCATGGGCATCGATCAAAAGACCAGAGCCGACGAGCGGGCCGAGATCGACGCGATCGAGGTCGAGGAGCTGCAGCTGCAGAGGTACATGGACCCGGAGGACGCCCAAGGCGAGTTCTCCGATCAGGATTACATCCGCTACCTGAGGCTCCGCTACCAGGAGATCAGGTCGGAGCATCGGGTGCTGCTCTGCAATCAGAAAGAGGCGGAAGAGTCCGCGCGAGGGGACATGCTTCCCAAAATCCAGGCCGCGATGCGCGCGAACTACAAGAGCCGCAAGTATTTCGTCCACGAGCTCCGCAAGCGCGGAGAAAAAGTAGAGGATCGGTACGTGATCTGATTTTTCCAGGCCGGGGATTCTCGGCCGTTTTATGAGGATGTCGCCATGCCGTTGAACGCCGAATCGAGGTTCCTGTCCAATGATTACCTGGCCGCGGGACTGCTGGAGAACGTCCCCAACAGGCTGCAGTTCCTGAACGTCTTTCCCTTCTACCAGATCCAGGGGAACAGCCTGACGTACGTCAGGACGCCCCAGCTGACGTTCGCGGACACGATCGGATTCTGCGACGACATCCCGGACCACACCAAGCAGCCGGATGAACCCGTGAACTTCAAAATGGCCGAGTTGGCGACACATTTCGAAACCAGTTACAAGGGCCAGGACATATTTTGCGAAACGAATAATTTGTTCAAGGTGGAAAAGGGGCTCGCGATCCGGCAGCTCCTCTACCGCTTTTCCGAGCAGTTCGAGATCGGCGATTCCACGCTCAACCCCAACACGTTCGACGGCCTGTTGAAAATCGTGAGCCCCGACAAGGTGCTGGATCTGGCGTGCGCTCCCCTGACGATCCAGCACTTGGACATGGCGAAAGGGCTCGTTCGGACGAACAACGGCTATGCCGGCGTGATCATCACCAATCAGATCGGCTACGAGTTCATCCGCAAGGCGCACTACAACGTCGGCTCAATTCCAGAAATGGTCCAGATAATGGTCCCCGACCCGCTGAACGGTATGAAGGCCCAGACCGTGACCGCGTTCGACGGTTGGATCGTCTACATCAACGACAAGCAGCCCGTGATCCCCTGCATCGTCGAAGGGACCGGGGCCAAGGCCAAAACCAAGCCCAAAAAGGGCGCCAAGCCCTTCATCCTGGAACCCAGATCGGTCAAGGAGATGATCGACATCATCCCCGCCGTGGCGACGAACATCTGGTTCGCGGTGCTGGGATGGAACCATCTGCACGGCATCATCCCGGCCTGCGCGGACGAGACTATGTTCAAGCTCCGCCAGACCATCCGGGCCGACAACTCAAAGGATGTCGGCCACGTGGTTTTCCCGACGGGAATCGCGCTGGGGAGCCAGTGCGCCCTGGCGGGCGTCCTGAACGCCACTCACCCGGTCGTGGGAGATGTCATCATTAATAACGGCGGTCCCGTCGTCTAGAATAGTGGGAGTTTGGTATGCCTGAATCAATGGGCCGACCCGGAAGCCCGAATTTCGTCTCCTCCGACAAGCTTCAAGCAGGAGGCGGGATGAAGGCTTCGGGGCAGGTGGTCATGCTCGGGATGCCCCGGCGGTTCATCTCGCCCGGGTCACTTCAGGCAGGCGGGGGCGTGTGTCCCCAATGCCAGGAGACCGGCGAACCCTGCCCCGGTTGCGAGCGGATGGGCAAGGATTCCTCTCCGATGTTCGTCGGCCAGCCCTTTTTGAACGCGCCCATCATCGGGAATCCGATCACGCCGGGCCAGCGACCGGCCCCAGCGTTCGTCCACCCCAAATTCCTGAACACGCCCATCGTAGGCAATCCGGACGGGAAGTTCCCTGGGATCGAGGGGATGCCGTCCCTCCCCGCGCTCACGTCCGAGATGTTCCCGTTCACGCAGCTGCAAGTCGCCCAAATGCTGGAGGCGAGGAGACGTAGACAGGACAAACCTCCAGCCCCCCAGCCCGAACCGAAACCTCCACCGAGACCGGAACCCCAGGCTAATGGGTTGCCGAAGCCGAAGAAGCTGACTGCTGAGGCAGAAAAGGCAATTGACGACAAGAGAGAGAAGTTCTTGAGCAAGCGAACAACTTATGACGAAGCGACAGCCGCTAGAACCGCAACACCGCAGCAACTGCAAGACGCCGTCGCAGCTTTTGGCGCGCTTACCGAAGAAGTGGTGAATGCCCTCGGACTTCCAAAAGAATGGGCCGAGTTCGTTTACGACAAGGACCTAACAGTGGAAGGGAGGACCACTCTTTTGAATCAGACCATCCATCTAGGCCCCAAATCATTCGGTTCAGCGAAGGAGCTCGCCGCGATCATTCTCAAGGAATCCGTAGTCAGGCAACAGCAGATGGCCATAGGGCAAGGAAAAGGGCCTGGGGAAAACATCGAAGTTCCTGATCCGCAGAATCCCGGTCAGAAGACCACCCGACAAGTGCAGACCAAGGCGAACTACTGGACGTTGACAAAGCCCGAACTCGAAGCCAAAGGGGTCAGGTACGATGCGGACAAGGTGACAAATCCTGATCATCCGGTGTACAAAGCGCAACGCGCCCGGACGGCTCTTGTCGAACTCGAGGGCTACGACTGGATGCTCGAACACGCTAAGAATCTCGCCATCTCCGAAGATGACCCCATTTACAAGAAGTACGAGTCTGGAAGGTTGCAATGGATCAACGAGCTCTCCGAGGCAGCAAAGGGAACCGCGGAAAAGTACATCGACGATCGAACAAGCTGGGCCAAAGGCGGGCCAAGACCTTCTTATGGATTTTCACCCGGGGATGACAGACCGCAGGACTTTAAGAGATGAAACGCTCGTCATCTCTCATGCAAGTACGGCGTCGGGCGCCGGTCTCTGGGGCGCTCGTGGTTCTCCTCGCATGTTCATCCCAGTCAGTCCCAGAGACCCGTTCGCAGGCGCCTACATCGGAAAAGACTATCGGATCTCAATACCTGGTAAACGAACTGGAACGTCACGCACAGCTAGTGCAAGACCTTGGTTCTGAAGATCCCCAAACGCGTGACCGGTCTTTCGTCAAGTTAGAGGCCCTATTCCGAAGGTCGGGTTCGGTCCGCGACTATTTGAAGCATTCCATGATAGAAGGGCAAGATCCGGAGGTGGCCGACCGGATCAGAATGCTTTTCAATCGATACCGGTGGTCAGATCTCGATCTGAATCTGGCCGACATCGATGGTTTTCCGATCTGCCGTCCATTGAGGGATGGACGATTGCTCATAATCCAGCTCTATGGGCTGGACCAGAGGAAACCGCCCGCATTTGTGTTTGATCCAATTACGTTCAAATCAACCGCTCTTCCGCCCCCGCCTCATGGGAGCGGTGACCGACATCTGATCGCTGTCGAACAACACTCCGGAGGGATCATTTGGCTGACAAGGCGCAAAGCTCAAGAACGCACCAGAACTCAACATTGGGTTTGTTCTCGGTACAACCTTGAACGTGATACCTGGAGTCCTATTGACTCGGGGATCCTTGTTACTGAGGGCGACACTGAGACCACGATCGGCGTGGCAGGGGACTGGGTGCTGTTGCTTGCCAACCGAAAAGGCGCACCCAAGGACGGCAAAGATGCGAAAGAGGCGGACAGGAGCAAGGCGGAGTGCTTTATTGTGGGGGGAGCCGGCGAGACGTGGAGACATGTGGCGTTGCCTTGCCAACTTGCAGAGTTGCTCGACGTGGGCGCGCTTACTTGTCTCCGGATTTTCCCCTGCGAGAATAAGTTCTGCGTAATTCTGGGCATCATCGACCCGTATGCGGGTCCATTGCAGAATCCAAAAGAGCTCATTGCTTTGTTCTCGCCCCAAGATTCCTCCTGGCGAATCGCCGAGACGGATCCTAACGTGGTCGGCATTTGGCCGACGGCCTGCACTTCAATGAACAAAATCATAGTGGGCGGAGGCCTTGCGGTTCGCAAGGACGAGAAGTGCAGCATTGAGCGCGCGCCGGGGGTAATGGAATTCGACATTACGAGAGGAATATGGACCACACTCGAAGAGATTCCGCTCAACGCTGATCCCAGGCTTAGGATGTTCATGTGCGGTGGGTCCGTGTGGGCATATGTGGGAGAGACGGAGCACGGTCAACCTCCGGCCGCAATTTATGATTTCAATCATGCTCTCTGGCGGCTCGTTCCAAAACCACCGTGTGGGCAGTTCAGGCTACTAGGAAAGACTGAAGAAGGGATCGTCATCGGCGCGTTCGATGAACTAACCCCTGATCTGTTCACAATCTCAGATTACTACTATTACAACCAAGTGCGAGCGGAATGGATCAGGTTGAAAGCTCCGGAGGAGCACCGTGTGATTCCTCTTGAATATCGTTGGAGCCTTTCCTCGTGCCGTGAATTTAGAATCCTCTTCTCCCAAACGAAGAGGGGGATGCTAGCCTCGGTGTTTACCGAACCGCGCTGATCTAGGCGAGTCGTCGTTTGATAGCGAGGAACACTGATGCCGATGAACATGGGAAAGCCAGGTCGCCCCAACTTCGTCTCGCCCAAACAGTTGCGAACCGGAGGCGGGATGAACACCTCCGGCGAAGTGGTGATGCCCGCGATGCCCAGGCGGTTCGTCTCGCCGGGGAACCTCCAAGCTGGAGGGGGCCTCTGCCTTCAGTGCCAGGAGACGGGGGAGCCGTGTCCCGGCTGCGAGGAACGTGTTGCGGACATGTCTAAGCCCAAGTTCATCGATCCGAGATTCCTAAACACCCCCATCGTTGGAAATCCGACCACGATGGGGGAGCGCCCGGCCCCCACGTTCGTCGATCCAAAGTTTCTGAATGCTCCAATAATCGGGAACCCGGACGGAATGTTTGAAGGATTGCAATTTGCCGCATTAGGGCAGCCCACGATGATGACGACGTTGCAAGCAGCTCATGCGGCCCGGGCTGCATTGGATAGAGAACCGGGAGGTGTTCCTTTAATCCCGCAATTCGGCGAGGGGATCGCGCCAGAACCGGTGCCTTCACTGCCGACTCCCTTTCGACTTCTACGACCGGACACGTGCAAAATAACGAGAGTGACGGTTAGGAAAGCTCGAAAGGCACCAGCGGAACCCACACCTGAAGAGCGCAAGGCCGTTTCATCGGGATACATAGATATGCCCTATGACGTTGTCATCGAGGGAGAAAACCTGAAAAAGTGCGAGTACACTCAATCGATCACTATCCAAACCTGGCTGTGGGATGAAAACGGTGCCGAGCTTTCGCGGGATGATGTGGATCGCATTTACAGAGAACAGCACATGAGCACGAGGCTTTCCCCATTTTCTGTCGCACAGGTCGATGACGGTTTTTACGTGAAGCTGGGGATGGGTGGGTTCTATCCTCCGTCTGAATGGGCCCAGTTCACGAACGAGACCAAGGAAGTCATCCTCGACCATCATCGGGCATGGGTGCCTGACCGAAAGCCCGGCATTCCCTATTCCTGGCGCAGGAGGGCCGACATGATCGTCGTGATAAGGGACAAAGAAACAAAGAAGACTCGCGCGATTCACAAATGGGGTTATGTGGCGCAGAACTTCCCCTCGACGTTCGACTTGAAACCGTCTGACGACGCCATGGGAATCCACCAAGATTACGGTATGTCGGAGGTTTATGCGGACAAGACCGGCAAGTCCTGGGAGGAAAGACACCCGGGAGAGTACTGATGAAGACACTGCTCATCGTGGGACTCCTTGCCGCGCTGCTCCAGGATAGTCCAGAGCAATCGCGAACCAATCGAGATCCAAGGCGGGAAGTTGGCGAGTCTAACGATAAGGAAAGGATCTTCGGCACTCGATGGCTGCGGCACGGGCTTCCCATCACAGGCATACTACCCCAGAATAACAACACGTTGATTTCGGTCGGTGAGGACGGATGCCTCGCCATTTGGAGCCTGAACGACAGGCAAGTGAACAGGGTATATCCTTTTCATCGAAGCAGAATCAACTGCGCGGCACTTTCTGTCGATGGGGAAACAATCGCGGTCGGCGCCGACGAGGGCAAAGTGGCTCTCGTCTACGCCGCGACGGGCAAGTGCCGAGAAATATTATCTGACTGTCAGGGTGAAGTAAGACGTCTTTGCTTTTCTCCGGATAGATCAATCCTTGTAGCGGGCTCCCGCCACAAGGATGTCTCCACGATGTTCATTTGGGATTTGAAGGCGGCTCGGCTTTTGCGATCCGTTGACCTGCAAGAATCCTCGGTTGATGCAATCGCATTCAATAGCCGCGGTGAGCTGTGTTACTCGGATCTCCAAGGAATAAAGGCCGTGCGACCGGCCGAGTGGAACCAGATCTCAAAGTGTCCAGTCCGTCCCAGCCGTCTTGTCATGATTGGCAACGCCGAATTGGTCGCAGTCCACCGGCTGTCCGTAAGCCGGTGGAACGTTGAGGCCGGCACTGAAATGGGAAAGCTGGATCTCGAATCCGATGTTTCTCAGATTGCGGCAGCTCCCAGCGGCGAACACATTGCTTTGGGGATGGTCGATGGAACCGTTGCGGTAATTCAGGTCGTCAAAGAATTCACACTTGTCAGGAAGATCATCGGACACAAGGATGCCGTGACAGCCATCGCGTTCGCCCCCGACGGGGAACGACTGATCACGGGAAGCGCCGACCGAACGATCCGAATCTGGGAGTGGAAGACGGGCAAGGAAATCGCACCTCAGGCAGGACATGAACATCAAGTCGTAACCGTCGCATTCGATCCTGAAAACCAAACGTTTCTGTCAGCCAGCCGCGATGGCTCGATCCGGGAGTGGAAGATTGATTCGACTCAAATCGAAAGAACGGTCACAACTGGATCCGTCGGACTTTCCTCATTCGCGTGTGATCGCCTGCGCACAACGGGAATCGTCGGCACCATGGAGGGTCGAGTCGATGTGCTTGACCTCGAGGCCGGCAAGCAAGTCGACTCGATACGAGGGAAGGACGGTCCCGTACGGGCCTGCGCGTTCTCCGGAAGCGGTGAGAGGTTCGCGTTCAGCAGCTTTGATTGCGTCCGAGTTTTTCAGCGGACGCCGCTCAGAGAAATCAACAGGATCCACTGCACAGAGGGATACATCACATGCCTCGCCCTTTCCGGGGATGGAAGGACAGTCGCGACCGGCGACTGGAGCGGGAACACCGACGTCATGCTGTGGGACGCCGATTCGGGCCAGCGGATTTCCCGGCTAAAGGGGCATGAGGGCTGTGTAACTGCCGTGGCTTTTTCGACCGATGGAAAGACGCTCGCCTCCGGATCTCGCGATCAAGTCGCTCGGATTTGGAAGCTCTCTGACGGGCAAACGTTGCATCCGCTCAACGGGCATCAAGGCACGATCCACTGCGTCGCCTATTCTCCTGACAGCAGGTTCATCGCTACCGGTGATCAAATGGGCGTGCTCAAAGTATGGGAAGTGTTGACGGGACAGCAAATGGGAGCTGTCTCCACAAACCTCGGGCCTGTGAGAAGCGTGTCATTTTCGCTAGATAACCTCCAACTGGTCGTCGGAGGCGGGGACACAACGGCGGCGCTGCATAGCCTGCGTTCGCTAGCGGCGCATGGAGACGCTCAAAAGGAAATGCGAGAGCTCGACCTGGACCTCCAATGCAGGAATCTCGCCGATTCAGACGCCAAACTCGGATTTGGCGCAGCCTTCGCCCTATTGGACGCCAAGGAGCGCGCCATAAAGTTTCTCCAAGAACAGCTCGATAAAGAAGTTGAGGCTGCGAGGGATCCCGGCTCGTTAATTCGAAGTCTGGACGACGAAGATCCCACCGTCAGACGTCGCAGTGCCGATGCGCTCCTATGGCTGGGACCGATGGTCGAAAAGGCCCTGCGACAGGAACTTCAAGGCAATCCCACTCCAGAAGCTCGAAGCCAGGTCAACTTGCTTCTGGCCCGAATCGAAACGCCATCCGCGTCCCCTTACGAAATCCGATACCACAGGGCGCTCTGGGTTCTTGAACGGATCGGAACAGACCAAGCCATGGAGCTAGTTCGAAGGCTTTCAGAGATCCCTTCGGCTTTCGTTCGGGGCGAAGCGGAGAAAGTCCTCGAACGAGTTCGTGCCCTGCGATCGAGGAGATGAAGGATGGCGATTAAACTCACACCAATCCTCACCGATCAGGTCCTGCTCAATAGTGCCGGCGGCGGGCTTGACCGCGCGCCGACAGTGGCCCAGTTTATCGCCAGAGCCAAGATTACCGGGAACCCGCATCCGCAGGAGGCGAACGTCGCTGGATTCGAAGGGATGGCCAACCCCGAGGAGAGCTTTGAGGAGATGATTGGAAGGCTACAAAGCCTTCGCCTTGGGCCCTCCGGGCTGACGACGACCCAACCCTGGCCGCCGGGAATGACCGTTCCCATGTTCGACAAGTTCATGCCGAAGCAACCTTGGGTACCCACAGGGCTCGTACCGGAAGTTCCCATGCTACCGGGATTCCCAGTGCCTTTTGTCCAGACAGAGCCCGAACCCAAGAAGCCCCAGGAACCGACCAAACCAACGAAAGTGATAGCAGACCCCAAAGTCTTGTTGCGCCTGTACAAACCACGCCATTGGAGAGAAAAGGACAAGTTCGAAGAAATTCCCCAGGCGCAGAAAATGGACCCCGGCGGATTCACCGTGGCGAATAAGAACGACTCGGACTCCAGCGGCACTGAAGATCGTCTGGCAAACCGAGTTGTGGGCGAAAAGGATCTGATGAGGCTCGACATTGAACTGACCAACATGGGGCCGGGGGATCAATTGGAGTTCTTTGGAAACGACAAGGCGCAGAAGTTGGTCCAATTGTGGCCGACTGAGGACAAGGCTGCAAAGGACAAGCCTAACGATCCACCGATCAAGCTGGGAACCTCGGACAAGCCCATTACAAAAATCGTGAGCGAATTAACGAAGGGCAACATCATAACCCTCTTCATTGAGGGGACTGACGAGAGCAGCGAAGTACACGACGTGGAGATCACCGTTCGCGGAAGGGTCGAAGGGAAAACTGCCGAAGATAGCGTTCGCCTGACATTCATCTGGGCAAAGATCGACACATCTAGTGTTGATATCCTGCATACCAGTCAAATCGAACGGGTCCCAGTCCGCATCTGGGAAGATGCGCCTCCACATTTGAGCTCGAACGATTGGTTCAAGTGGGCTGGAATTGGGAGCACCTTCGGAGTTCGACCGGGAGGCAGGTTCACGGTCACCCAGGAAGGGCCCACGAAGGGAGATTGGCTCGCCGCTGCAAACGTCATCGGAATTCGTTTTGCCGTCGCTCCAAAGGGGATCGGGAAGTTCATCCTTGACAGAGTTGGAAAAGGCAACGACACCGGCATCCGATTTGACCTCACAAGAGACATGGATGAGGCGACGTTCGTTACCGAAAATCTTCTGACGGGCCCGATTACCGGCAGAGATCTCGTCAGGATGAACTCGGACGACGAATTCCCGAATGACGATCGTGATCCGGCCGATCCGGAGAAGATCACCGATGAGAGCCGGAGCATCAATGAAAACGATCACCTGATGGTTATAGACATGCCGAGGTTCACCGAACTGGTCGGTACGAAAACACAAGGGGTCTTTCGGTTCCATAACATGCGGGAGTGGGTAAGGGTGAGATTCGATGGCAGTCGTCCAATAGGACACAAGAGACCGGGAGAACGAATCGATCCCAAACAGATCGGGAGCAGATGCTCCAAGAAAGAGGAATGGCATTCGGTTATGGCCATCCGGATCGCGGAGAGGGGGACACTTGAACGAATCAACAATCGCCTCGGCAACACAGGACTCGCGCAATATTTGGATAGGACGACGTTTTACGGAAATGACATTGGGCCTGGAGAAATCAGGGTGCCAAAGACGTTGGCTATAACTCAAGATAAGGATGGCACCCTGATCACTCCGAAGGATCATGTCGAACCTGTCAAAACGAAGCCTGAAAGATAAAACTACTGGAGCTATTCGGTCAGGGGGATCGAGAACGAACATGTGCCGTCGTAACCTGCTAGCACAACCTGCTGCGACTCTGTTGCTTGCATGGGCGGTGAGCTGTCATAGCCGTACCCCAGATTCTCCTCTCAAGCCCCCTACAGCTATCCCGCCTTTTCGGCAGGCCATTGACTTGTTCGGCAATGACTCGCTTTCATCAATCGAATTTATCCAGGATGGAAGGGCAATCGTTGCATCCGACCGGGGAGGGGAGGTGAGAAGACTCGACCTGGACAGTGGAGAAAGAACCACGGTTACACATTCAGAAACCGGTACCTCGATATCATGCCTAATCTCGATCCCGCATCGGGCGATGTTTGCGCAAGGAAAGGGCTTTTATGTTCGCGTGTTCAGCACGGCCTCCAACGAGGAGATGAAGAGGTTCGACCTTCCAGTGCTCGGAGGGCTTCGCGCCCTGACGATAACGCCGGACGAAAAGTACTTGGTCACGTCTCACGGTGGCGTTAGATTGTGGGACATCGAGACCGGCGTCTTGCATCTAAATGCGGGCGAGATCGCAAACGTGTCTTCCCTGGACGTCTCAAGCGACGGTGTGCTCCTGGCGACAGGCGACCAGAATGGATTCAGCGTCCTGTGGAATTTGACCACACGCAAGCAGGTTTCCCGCTGGTCAAGTCATGAAGAAATGATTACTGCAACTCGGTTTTCGCCGGACGGCTCGATTCTCGCCACCAGTAGCACTGATCGAGATATAAACTTATGGAGTACCAAGCCGAGAGCTTTAATTGCGTCCCTGAAGCAGAACGACCGAGGTGTGCTATGTATGGTCTTCTCCAGGGATGGGAGGATGCTGGCAACCGGTGATATGGGCGGTCTCATTCGCCTTTGGGAGGTGTGGTCTGGGCGATTGATCATGGCTCTCGAGGGCCATCCCGGTTCAGTTTACGGATTGTCGTTTTCGCGGCGGGGCTCGCTCGCATCCTGCGGCACAGAGGGGAAAATATTCGTGTGGAACCCGATAAGCGCTTTCATTCGAAACAACGGAGGCGAGCCATCAAGTGTGGATGAACTATGGCTTCGTCTAGGCGGCGAAAACGCTCATGAAGCATATCAGGCGATAGGATCATTCATTCAAGCGAAGACAAAGACCGCCGACTACTTTCAGGCAAAGCACTCCACTATTGACCCCGGTCAGGAGGGCATCTTTTCTCTCATCTCCCAGCTGGACGACGATGATGCCCGAAAGCGCGAGGAGGCCACAGAGGAACTTTCCAGGTTAGGTCTCGGGGCACAATCGCATATCGAAGATGCGCTCAGAGGGACGCACAATGCGGAGGTAAGGCGGAGATTGGAGGAAGCGTTGAACAACCTCCTTGTCCCCACCAGAATGCGCCCCAGCACCCTGCGTCAACTACGATCGATCCAGATCCTGGAACTTCTTGGAACGCCTGAGGCAAAGGAAGTGCTCATCAAAATCGCAGAATCTAGCCCTTCCAAAAGGTTGATGACCGAGGCACGAGCCGCTGTAGGCCGAATCGAGGGAATCGACTCTCGGTAATTGCATAAGATAGAGAGGGACTTTTATGCCGATGAACATGGGAAAGCCCGGAAGCCCGAATTTCGTCTCCTCCGACAAGCTTCAAGCAGGAGGCGGGATGAAGACTTCGGGGGAGGTGGTGATGCTCGGAATGCCGCGGCTTTTCGTCTCGCAGGGGAAACTACAAGCTGGGGGTGAGCTTTGCCGCGAGTGTTCGAATGAAGACGTTTGTCCGGATTGTGAGCAACGTCAGTCTGCATCCGCCGTTTCACAAGAACCGAATTCATTTGAAATGGAGGGTACCATGGGAACAATCGGTCGTCCCGGAAAGCCGATGTTCGTGGCCCAAAAGTTCCTCAATGCTCCGATCGTCGGAAACCCAACATCGTTCCCGGAATTAGAAACCGCGCTTGCTTCGGTCGGGCAACCTTTTAGTCCGACGATTTTGCAAGCGCTGCAGGCCTCGCAGATGGCAGCCACGATGAGATCACGGGCACCCTCGGTGGTTCGTCCGCCGAGCATGACCATCCTTGTTCAGTCGGAAGAGGAAAAGAAAAAAGAGCTCGAACCGTTTTATGACCTCTTGAAAGACGTATTCAATGAGGCCTTTGGCGAGGTTCTCGACAAGTTACCCGACGTGCCCGGCGGCGAGGCCATGAAAGGCGTTGGCGACGCCTTGGAAGCCGTCGACAAAATGAAAAAGTTGAAGAACTTTACGAAGGAAAAGGCGGTTCGGCTGGCGCAGAAACTTGCAAATATCATGGAACATGCCGCGGAGAAGGGCCCGAATCTCGACGACACGGATCTCTTGCCGAAGGTTGTCGACTGGTTGGACCAATTGGAATCCGACGGGCTGGTAGATCTGCCTGATAAGAACCACCTCATCCTCGCAATCAATCGCGCATTGACGAACCGCTTTAGGAACCGAACGCGCGATCCTAAGAAATGGGAGGAGTTCCGCGAGGGTGTCGGGGACCTGAAGAAACGTCTCGACAAGCTCCAGGAGTAGATGGGCCCAAATCGTAATCGGCGGGTTGGCTCTGTTCAATTGCCCGTTGGCCGTCTGCCATAGGCCTTTCAATGAGGCCCCCATTCGGCTATCATAGGGGGCAATCAACGCCACAACAGGCTCATTGGGCTCAAGCTTTGAAGAGGATATAATGTTTCCCCGGCCCGGACAGCTAACCCTCATTGCGTTGCTTCTAGGTCCGGTGCTTTCCTCATGCGGCAAGTCCGTCACCGATTCTGACCCGTCCCTTCATTCCTCTCCGGACAAGTCGGCCCAAGACAGACGTTCTGCAGATCTTGATGAACTCTTGTACAGCCTCGGCTCCGACGCGCCCAAAACAAGAGATACTGCGGCCGCCCAACTCGTCAAGCGTTGGCAGGAATGGACTCCGCAGGAATTGGCCAAGATTGAGGAATCGGGCCGACACCAGGATCCTGAAGTTAGAGAGCGCGCGTCCCTCGCCTTGGCCCGAATAAGGAAACGACGAGAATTGGGAGAGGTTCTCGTTCAAACGCTCCCGGATGTTGATAGGACGCTGCTTACAGAAGACGACAAGCCCCTTCTGCAGCAATTGGAGCTGGCAACAGACCTCTGGAAACGGGGGAAACTGGCCGATCCGACATTCGAACTTCTCGTCAAGACAATCCGCTCCCGCACTTGGCCGGCAACGGCAGACGCCGTGATCAATCTCATCCGTGAAGAGAGAGTGGTGCCTCTTGCGCCTCTGTTGGTTTCTTTTCTCAAAGCCGATTCATCCGATATTCGCATCCGCGCCGTCGTGACGGTGGAGCGGCTGGGGATGAAAGATTTGCTTCAGGAACTTCTCGTTTGCCTTCGCGACGACACCAAGGAGGTTCGAGCAGCGGCGGCCAAGGCCTTGGGTGAGCTGGGATTGAAAGAGGCCGCTCCAAAGATCGTGCCCCTTCTAGAGGACGATCAGGAGAGCGTGAGACGGTCGGCGGCGCGCAGCCTGGCGCTGATCGGCACCGACGACAGCGCGAGACAAACCGTTCGACTACTCAAAAGCGACAAACCCGCCGTTCGGTCCTTCGCGGTCGAGTCCCTTTCAGCGGTTGATCGATTCGCACCTGATGCGGCGGCGCTTCTTAAGGACTCCGATGGCGGAGTTCGAGCATCGGCTCTCGTCGCCTTGCGTGGAATGAGAAGGAAAGATTATGCGGACGCCGCATTGCCATTGCTCGAAGATCCGTCTCTCGAGGTCAGAGGGGAGGCCTTGAGAACTATAGGGACATTGGGATCCACCCACCATCTCTCGGCCTTGCGCAAGATGTTAAAGCACGATGAACCCCAGCTTCGCGTTCAAGCTCTCAAGGCAATGGGACAGCTGACAGGCGACGAAGGCGGGGATGACGTCATGGCCATGCTGGGCGACGCGGACGAAGAAGTTCGCGCGGCCGCGTGTTGGTTTCTGTCCCGAGTCGGAAGTTTAAGGTTTCAGAAGCGGTTCCTCCAACTTCTCGAAGAACCGAGTTCTCGCGTCCGAGACGCCGCCCTCGAGTTAGTCGTGGCAGCAAAACCCAAGGAGATAATTGATGAGGTGTCGGCTCTCCTTGAAGACAAGAACCCTCATGTTCGCTCGACCGCGATCCAACTTGTCGGTCGATTGGATCTTCGAGTGCTTTCCGGAAAGCTCCTGAGCCTCCTGGAAGACGAGAACAAAAGTGTCAAGCTCCTCGCGGCTCTGCATCTGCGTTACCTGCTGGTTCCGGAACGCGCCTCCGACAAAGTCCTCAATCTCTGCCGAAGCGACGATTCCGCAACCACCGCGTTAGCCGCGTTATTGGTGGGGGAATGGAGGCTTCCGGGCGGAACTTCGATGTTGACGCAGCTCTTACGACACGAAAACGTCGAGGTCAGACTAGCGGCCACGCGAGCGTTGGGAAAAGTCGGGTCGAGCGAACATCTAGATTCTTTGGCGAAGCTCCTGAACGATCCGGATCAATTCGTACCAGCGGAAGCCGCGCTTTCCATTGGGAGGCTCGCATCCGAACTAAAGGGAAAGGATCTGACGCCAAACGTCGTGAAAGCGCTTCGGGAGGTAGTCGAAGGAAAAAGTCGGACCTTGCGAGTTGGGGCATCAATAGCGCTTATCGAGCTTGGCCAGGAAAACAAAGAGGCACAGTTACGGCTGTTGAGGGAGTTGCTTCTCACGCCCTCTCTGGAAAGTGCCTTTGCGACTCCGCTCTCCGATGTCTTGGGCAAGGTCTACATGCGTGATTCTTTCACCCAACTCGAAACCCGCATCCCACTTCGGGAGTCGATTGAGAACCTCGATGACCTGATGAAAATACTTAGCCGGCATAACCTAAGACTGCGTCCACCGACGGGACTGGCAATGCACAGGAGAGTCGAAGGCGGAGTATCTTTGAGCATACGCGACTTGCTCCGACGAGCCTTTGGGGAATTTGTGACTTATGTCTGCGACGGCGGTGAAGTGAGGATTCTGTCGGATGACGAGGCCCTCGAATTCTGGAGGCAATGGCTACATCGCTAGTGCTTGATTCCAATGTGCCCAGAATACTTGAATGTGTTGCGGCCCCACGGCTTGTGACAGCAGTCCAATCGCCTTCAGAACCGCTGCGGCACTGTAAGCTCTCTTTTGGGCAAGAAGCTCGACTTCATTGCGCCACATGGACTTGCGCCGATGCCTTTAGAGGCTGACGCCAGCCCAGGTGGGCTATCCGGCGGCCGGAACGAAAGCTCGACCCAATCGGCATAGAGGAAACGGGACGGCGACGACCGCCGGAAAATTGTCTTTTCTGCTGTGTATCGGGCCCCGGGTATGAACCCACGACCAGCATCAACGGTCGAAAGTCAGCACCAGAATCCGCAGCTGGCATCCGACACACGCAAGGCTACACTTCTCGCTTGCCTTGACTCCCGCGAAGAACCGCAGGCAAAGTCGTTGTTCTGTCCCAAAGGTTGCTTCGATCCTTTGCGTCCCGCAGGATGCCAAGGAACTTCCGCCATTGGTCTTCGTCCCTCAACCCCACCAAGGACCTCAGCCGCTTCTCGGTGCAGACCTGTCGCACGACGGGATCGCCATAGTTGCCATCCACGAAGGTGATTACCCGAGGGGACAGCCTCAGCAGCGCCTTGAACTGGCTGAACCGCACGCGGCTCACGCCCACGCGGGAGGCGGCCTGAGCCACCGTCTTGACCGACGGAATCTCAAGCACGTTTTGGAACCTCCGGGCGACCTCGAAGGGCGAAACTCGGGCCTCATAGCGTCGGTAGGCCTCCCCCAAACGCGTGGAGACCGCCTGTAGCGGCCGCTTCGATACAGTAAACAAGCATCCGAATTGTTACCCGCTTCCCCCACAGCGCTCCAATTACGCCCAGACCCTTCTCGCCAACTCCTACCCACAGTTCGCCGAACGGATACCCATTTTCAAGTCGGGTAGGTTCAGCCCTCGTCTACATCCTCGACCTCGACCGTTCCTGGGTGCCCCGCCACCTCACCTAGGGCTTGCAGCGAGGGATAAGGACAGTTCTCGTCGCATGAGCTGGGGTCCAGATCGATGGACCCGGAGACGAAATGATAGGTTTGGGCGCCGTGATTACTTACGCCTGATGGACCAACAACCATCAGAAGCATTTGTAGGACCTCGAGCGATCCAGCAGCCAAGCTGAATGCGAAGACGTTCTCTCTCGCACGAAGAGGATGCTCACCGGGTAGGGACTCGATATAGCTAGGATCGTCAAGATGCCCCTCTCTTTCTGCGCTGACGAGCCCAGGGTCATATTGCCCCAGGCATTCTAGACACCTACGGCCGATAGTGGCGATATGGGCTTTCCACTCGGCTCCTCGCATTGAACCGTTGTTCTTTCTCGAAACGTGAATTCCTCCGTCAATTACGGGAATAAGGTGGGCGTAGGCAACGAAGTTGAGCACGCTTCTTGGCCAAGGCCGATCAACGCAGCTGAAGAGAATGTCACAATCGAGTGCGCGTCGGAAGCCAAGTTCCTCGCATAGGCTCAACTCCTCGGCTTCAACCCGGACCGGGCGAACCGTTGCGCTTCTCCGGAACGACCGAGCCGCAATCGAAACTTTGGGCCTTTGTAGGCGTGCATCCTGTCGACTTGCATTCAGCGTCCGATCAAAGTTGAGGAGCTTAAGGACGTCGAAATCGAGTAGAACAACATCGCGAATCCCCGTACGCGCGAGGGCCTCCGCGACAATGCTCCCAACGCTCCCGAGGCCGATGACCCCTACGCGAAGCCTTGCCAAGTTGGCCTGGATCTTCGGCCCCCAAGCTGACCGAGTGCGTAGGATCTCGTCCCCAAGCTTTGGTGAAGGTGCGAGCACCGGATTGAAGCTCGTCGCCAACCTGTCGCCGACCACACGAACCTTGTGAGAGTGGTGAGGCGTGTACCTCCGACGCCCTCTTTGTCGCTGCCAAAAGCGGGCGCTCCATGTGCGGTCCCCCGTTCCCAGCGTAAGACCCACCAACGGAAGACCTGTCGCCGAGAGTACCGCCGCAGCCATACCTTCTTCTGCCCTGTGGTCATCAGGGCTGAGCCCTTGCCACCCAATCCCGTTGGGGTGGCTGTGAATGAACGCAAGCCCCCCCTCGGTATTTAGGGCTTCACCTAACGCACGTTCAAAGTAACGTGGGTTGAACGCCACGTTACCGTGAACGTCCCGTTCGCCATCTCGAGGCAGCACGGCATGGTGAAGCAGCGCCGTCGTTCTCGAAAAGCCTCGGCTCGGATGCCAGATGGCAAAGCACAGATCCTCCTGGCCGTCTGCTCGAGCAAGATGATCGAAGAGAGCTACTTCGAGCGGCTCCGGAAGGGCGCAGCTGTAGATCATAGTCGGGCAAACAAGCTCGCAACATAATCCATGTACGCTTTCACGGAGCGATCGGTCTTCGTCCAGAACTGGGCCATAGGCCTACTCCAGTACTCCCAATCGGCCCCGAACGGGCTCTCGTGAACCCGTTCGGGATGGCTGGGAGCCTGAGAGTTGATGGGAAGCACCCGCGGGCTGAGATGGATTCCGCCCGGCGGAGTTCGCGGAAAGTCCGCTGGCACCTCGACACCAAGACGGACTTGCTCGCCGGCGAAAGGCCCGCATGGGATCGGGTAAGGAAAACTAGTCCTTTCGTCGGGCCTCTGGTCAGGGGTGTATCCGAGCGCCTGCAATTGCGCCTCGAACTCCTTTCGCCCTTCCGTCATCACGACACCGGGACCGGCCCGACGAAAGCCGTGATGAACTTGATCTTCTCGTGGATCCTGATGGCCTCGTCCATCTTGTTCTGGTAGGAAACCTGCGTTTTCCCCCTTACCTCGATTAGGTACCGCTCGCTGGGGTCAAGGCCAGCCTGGCTGATGATCCGCCGAGGCGTCAGCTCGTGTTCGACCGTAGAGAAGGAATCGCCGTCCACCGTGTACGTAAACGTCCCACCCTGTCCGGGGTTGTTGCCATTGCTCATTGGAAACTCCTAAAAAAAGTCCGCGAAGAGTTGTTCCCGGCGATCGCAACCCATCCAGTGCTTAGTGTACTGAGCACCGCCTTCTATGTCAAGCGGCTATTATGCGCCGCTTGATAAACCTAGCGGACCAGCTAGAATAGCCATCATGCCACGTGATGTGTAGGCGCGTATGACGGAGCAGACAAAAAAGCTAGGTGATCGGTTGGCGGACCTCAGACGGGCGAAAGGAATGTCGCTTCGAAAGATAGAGCAAGCAACCGAGGGCGACGTCTCCAACGCGTACCTCAGCCAGCTGGAGACGGGAAAGATCAAACAGCCGTCCCCCAACATCCTGTATAGCCTTTCCCAGGTTTATGGCGTGTCCTATGAGAGCTTGATGGAACTAGCGGGTTACATCACTCCGGTGGGAGCAAGATCTGATAGTGAGAAGCATGGCCGGGTACCAACGCTTGCCAAACTCAATCTTACGAAAGAGGAAGAGGACGAGATTCTGAAGTATCTTGGGTACTTGAGATCGAGACGGGGGAAGCGTGAGCAAACCAAATGACAGCAATCTGACACCTGAGCAACACCTGCGCATCCGCAAGGAAGCTCATGTAGCGCTCAAACGCGCGGATGCTCTCGGTCGCTTCCCGACGCCGGTGGACGACATCCTGGCAGCCAATAAGGTAATGGTTGAGCCGGAGGACGTCCTTGACGAAGGGTTCCTTCGAAAATTTGCGCACGGCATTGTCGGACGGATCAAGAAGGCCTGGAGCAAGGTGGTCGGCGTTTTGGATGCCGTG
>Ga0187893_10003045_pt1 | contig 35042 bp, 31 predicted proteins | sample MA1701074metaG_FD_139574 | JGI IMG/M metagenome (GOLD analysis project Ga0187893, IMG submission 139574) | White microbial mat communities from a basaltic lava cave in the Kipuka Kanohina Cave System on the Island of Hawaii, USA - MA170107-4 metaG ...
AAGTACATCAGCGCCACCCAAGTCCAGCCGAGCCACCGGTGTCACGTCAATCCCTTGCGGGTGTACGCCAGCACGAAACCGCCCAGCGGTATCGCGATGAGAGCGGCAATCAAATGGTACCAGCCGAGCGTGCTCGTGGCGCCAAACTACGGGCATGAGCGCGGTGCGGTGTCAGGCGAAAGCAGGAAATCTGGCTATATTCTAGCCAGATGCGCTTCGAGCTCGTCCTGGCGCCCGAGGCTGCTCGGACACTGGCACTCCTGCCGGCGTACGACCGCTCAGCGCTTCGCGATGCGCTGGAGACGCACCTCCGGCATGAGCCGGGCAAGGTTTCCAGGAGTCGAATCAAGCGTCTTCGCGGGCTTCGACAGCCGCAGTACCGGCTTCGCGTCAACGACTACAGGGTGATCTATGACATCGATGAACAAGAAGTCCAGATCCTCGCGGTCGTCTCGAAAGAGCAAGCCGAAACCTGGCTCGCGGACTTCGGTCGGCCCGAAGCGTGAAGTCGCGCTCGCAGAAGTGAAGGACGACCTCTCGCGGTACCTTCGGCTTGCCGCTGACGGCGAGATCGTCATCACGCGACACGGCAAGGCAGCCGGAGTCCTGATCGGATTCCACGACGAGGACGACTGGTTCGAGTACCGGCTGCAGCATCACCCCGAGTTTCTCAGGAGGGTGAGCGAGGCCCGGGACGCCCTTCGCGCCGGGAAGGGCGTCCGCCTCGAGGATGTTCCAGGCTAGCGTGCGATCACTCGCGTCGAGTACGCGACGCCGTCGGGTGTCTCACCCGCAAGCACTTCCCTCACGATGGCGCGCGCGCGGATGTCGATCACCACGACCTTCGCCTGGCGGCTCAGCGACAGGAACGCGTACCGCCCGTCCGGAGTGATGACGATGCCTTGCGGGCCGGCGCCCGGCAGCGCGATGCGGCCCAGTTCACGCCGCGACGCGCGCTCCAGGAACCGCACCTCCTCGTTGCGCATGTCCGGAATGATCACTGTCACCATGTCCGGCGTGAACGCCACGCGGTACGGCCACGCCACGCCTTCGGCCGCCGTTGTCACGGCGCCCGTGGCCACGTCGATCACGCTCACCTTGCCGGTGGAGTTCGAGCCGACCCACACCTCCTTGCCGTCGGCGGTCACGTTGATCGCCTCGGGCTGCGGTGGCACCTCCCAGGTGCGCGTGAACGCTCGCGTCCTGAGGTCCAGCTCGCTCACCGTGCTGCTGCCCATGTTGCCGGTGTAGGCCTTCGAGCCGTCGCCGGTGACGCCTACCATATGTGAGCCGTTGCCCTGCGTGCCGATGGCGGCCACGAAGTCGCCGCGCACGATATCCGCCAGCACGACGTTCCGTGTCGCCTCCGACGTGACCGCGACGATCGTGTCGCCCGGCAGGAACGCGATGCCGTGCGGGGCGGTATAGGGCCCGAGGTCGATGGTGCGCGCGATCTTGAGTGCCGGCACGTCGATGACTGTCAGCGTGCGACGTGTCGCGCCGCCGTAGTCCGTGACCACCGCGTGCCGCCCGTCGCGCGAGATCACCACCTCGTGCGGCCCCGCGCCGGTCGGCAACTGCGCCAGCGTTCGGCCGCTGGCGACGTCGATGATCGTGGCCGTCGACGCCGACTTGTTCGTTACGATCAGCGTTCCCGAGAGCCCGGCAACCTGCGCGCCCGCCGCGGTTGCGGCCACCAGCGCGGATGCGGCGAGAACGGAAACAACACGCTTGGTCCGTGTCATCAGTGCAGTGTCAGTGTCGTCAGTGTCGTGCCGTTGCCGTTCACTGTGCATACTTGGCCGCCAGCGCCGCGAGCCCCGCGTTGATCTCGCTCGCCGACACCCAACGTCCGCGCACCATCACGCCCGCGCGCTTCGCCAGGTTGGCCGTGCTCTCCAGCGGATTGGCGTCGAGCAACACGAGGTCTGCGCGATTGCCCACGGCCACCGTGCCGAATGCCCCATCCTGCTTGAGCACCTCGGCCACGTACCGCGCCACGTTCTTCGAGCCCGACTCGTAGATCTTGAACGGCGACACGCCGCTCGCGGCCACGATGCCGATCTCGCGGTGCATCGCGAAGCCCGGCACCATGAACAGTTGCGGCGAGTCGGTGCCCATGAGCAACGGCGTGCCCGCGTCCGCCACCGCCTTGAGCGCCTGGCGCCGCAGCGCCACGTACCGCGCGGACACCTCGGCCGTGAACCCGCCGTTCCGCTGGTTGTTCATGCTGGTGCGCTTGTTGTTCACGTACGCCGCCAGCTGCTGCCGGCTCACGTACTTCATCTCCTCGCGCGCGGCCATCTGCTCCGGCGTCTCCGCGTGCGAGTAGAGGTTCTCCCACACGAGCATCGTCGGCACGTTCCACACGCCGGCCGCGCGCATCTCGGCGGCGATGGCCGGGAACTTCGACGCGTCGACGTTGGCGACCAGCTCCGGCAACTGCACCTGACCGGCACGCGACCGCTCGAACAGCGCGTCCGGCAGCGTTGCCTCGAGCATGCCGTCGAGGTGGTCCACGCCGGACTGCTTCATCTGCATTGCGTGACGCAGTCCGACGTCGGCCGGCACGTGTCCCGCCCACGTGAGGCCAACCTCGGTCGCCGCGCGCGCGATGGCGTCGTACGTCGGGCGCGACAGGCCGGGATGGATCTTGAGAAAGTCGTAGCCCGCGGCCTTGTGCGCCCGCACCAGCGCGGCGCCGGAGTCGGGATTCGGCGCCGAGGTGCCGTTGAGCGACGGCGCGCTCACGTACATCGTGGGGCCGAGGATCTCGTTGCGGCGCAGCTGCTCGCGCAGCGGCAGCTGGTTCGGCTGGCCCAACATGGCGCGGATCGACGTGACGCCGTTGGCGATGTAGAGGAACAGGATGTCGCGGTTCAGCGCCTCGTGGTTCGGGTTCTGGCCGCCGATCACGTGCGCGTGCATCTCCGCGAGGCCGGGCATCAGGAACTTGCCGCGCCCGTCGATCCGCGTGGCGCCCGCCGGCGCCGGCGTCGATGCGGCGGGTCCCATGGCGACGATGCGCCCGTCGCGAACGATCACGTTCTGCCCCGCCACGACCCGCTCGCGATCCAGCGGCACCACGGTCACGTCCGTAAATGCGGTGGTCTGTGCGGCGGCCGTCGCGGCCACGAGCGTGTGTGCTGCCAGGAAGGAGACGCGTGTCATCGTGAGGCTGGTGAGGGGAGAATCGCTGTCGTTGTCACGGGCCGCGGCGGGTGGCCTCGATGTCGATGGTGATGGTGATTTCGTCGCCGACGATCGGCGCTCCTTCTACGGCGCGGTTGAACGTCAGGCCCCAATCCTGCCGCACGATCTTCGTGCTTGCCGTCGCGCCGATCCGGAGGTTCGGGCCCTGTGCCAGCGGCTTCGACGGTCCCTCCACGTCGAGCACGACATCCTTCGTCACGCCATGCATCGTGAGAGCACCGGTGAGCTTGAAACGGTTGCCGTCCACCACGTCCACCGACTTCGACACGAAGGTGATGGTCGGGTACCTGGCGACCTCGAAGAAGTTGGCGCTGCGCAGGTCGTTGTCGCGCATCTGGACCCGCGTGTTCACGGACGCCGCCGCGATCTCCACGTTCACCTTGATCGTGCGCACGTCCTTGCCGTCCCACTCGATCGTGCCGCGCGTGCTGTCGAACTGGCCGCGGACCGTGGAGACCAGCAGGTGGCGCACCGCGAACTGCGCGGCCGTGTGGTTGGGGTCGATGGTCCACGTCTGAGTCTGGGCGCCGGCCACCGAGGCTGCGAGTGCGAGGGCCGCGAGAATCGATGTGCGAGTCATGGGATGCGAGGAAACGAGGGAGCGGCGGAACTGCTTCACACTGATGACACTGACGCAACTTGATAACGCTGGTGACCAGCAAGCGTTGAAATCACTGTCATCATGCCGTTTCAGCGTCGTCAGTGTGAGGCAGTGGTTGCCATGACGGGTTGCAGCCACAGCGCTGCATCGTGACATTCGCCGTATGAGACACCTGCCCGCAATCCTCGGTTTCATTGCCCCGGCCGCCCTGGCGCAGGACACCGCCACCACGGTCACCTACCCGTCCCCCGTCGAGTCCAGGGCGGGCATGGTGGTCTGCTCCTCCAACCTCGCCTGTGACGTGGGAGCCCGGATCCTCGCCAAGGGCGGCAACGCCGTCGACGCTGCTGTCGCCACGGGATTCGCGATGGCGGTCACCTATCCGAGCGCGGGGAACATCGGAGGCGGTGGCTTCATGGTCGTGCGCACTCCGCGCGGCGTCACCACGTTCGACTTCCGCGAACGCGCGCCGCTCAAGTCCACGCCCACGATGTACCTCGACTCGGCCGGCAACATCGACCGCAGCCGCACCGCGCGAGGTTACTTCGCACCGGGCGTCCCGGGCACGGTGCGCGGCCTCGAGATGGCGCACCGGAAGTACGGCAAGCTCCCGTGGAAGGATGTCGTCATGCCGTCGGTCGAGCTGGCGCGCGGGTTCGTGCTCAGCCACGACCTCGCCCGCGGGCTCACCCGCGAAGTGCAGCGCGGCATGCGCGACTTCCCGGTGTCGGTCGCTACATATGGAAAGCCCGGCGGCGGCGAGTGGTTTGCCGGCGATACCCTGCGCCTTCCCGGCCTGGCCGCATCACTCACCGCGATCGCCGAGGGCGGGGCCGACGCCTTCTACAAGGGCTGGATCGCCGACAGCATCGCCGCCGACTTGGCGCGTAACGGCGGCCTGATCACCCGCGAGGACCTGGCCGCCTACAAGGCCGTCGAGCGCGCCCCCATCAAGGGCGAGTTCAAGGGCCACACCATCTGGTCCATGGCGCCGCCAAGCTCCGGTGGCATCGCGATGGTGGAGATGCTCAACGTGCTCGACCGGCTCAACGTCGGCGCGTCGGAGCGCTACTCGACGCGCACGCTGCACCTCATGATCGAGGCCACGCGTCGCGCCTTCCTCGACCGCGCCCGCCACATCGGCGACCCGGACTTCGTGAAGGTGCCGGTCGCGAACCTGACCTCGAAGACCTATGCCGCCAGGCTTGCGCGAGAGATCGACACGACCAAGGCCGCCAACAGCCAGGCGCTGGCGGCGGACCTGATGGCGGTCGCCGAAAGCGAGAGTGAGGAGACGACCCACATCTCCACCGCCGACGCCGGCGGCATGGCCGTCGCCATGACGTACACTCTCGAGGGCGGCTACGGCTCACATGTCGTGGTGCCGGGCGCCGGCTTCCTGCTCAACAACGAGATGGGCGACTTCAACAAGAAGCCGGGCCACACCAACGATCGCGGCGACATCGGCACGCCCGCCAACATCATTGCGCCGGGCAAGCGGATGCTCAGCTCCATGACGCCGACCATCGTCACGCGCGGCAACGAGCTGGTGCTGGTCACCGGCTCGCCCGGCGGTCGCACGATCATCAATACCGTGTTCGACGTCGTGTTCAACTCGCTGCAATACGGCATGGACGTGCGCCAGGCGGTCGACGCGCGCCGGCTGCACCACCAATGGCTGCCGGACACGGCCACGTTCGAGGCTAACGCGGTCCCGCCGGCCGTGGCGGACTCGCTGCGAGCCATGGGACACGCCGTGAGCGTGCGTGGCGGCCAGGGCGACGCGCACACCATCGCGTTCGACGCCAGGCGGCGCGTGTTCCTCGGCGCCAACGACTTCCGCAGCCGCGACTCGCGCGTCTCCGTGCCCTAGTGGCGCATCAGGGGTAGCGCGGCACCATGCCCGGCCATCCCTTGTCGGCCGTCGGCCGCGCGGGCGAGTCCGCCACCATCCAGATGGTCGCGAGCACCGTTCGCGCTACCGCCTCCATCTTGCGCGGGTCCAGGAACCGCGCTTCGTCGGCCGGACCGTGGTACCGGTCGTGCATGCCCGTGAAGAACTCGATTACCGGGATGCGGCGCTCCATGAACGGGCCGGCGTCCGTGCGCGGATAGAAGAACTCGCTCGCCGTCGTGTCGAACTTGTAGTTGAGCCGCATGTTGGCGCTGGCGCGATTGGCGCGGTTCAGCGCCGAGTCCAGCGCCGCACTCAGCACCCGCGGGCCCGAAATGAAGACCTCGTTCGAGTCCGTCAGGTCCGGCTGCGTCGTGTCGCCGCGCGCGCGCGTCGAGCCCACCATGTCCACGTTCACGTGCGCTACGACGCTCCTTGAGCGGCACCGGCTGCTGGCCGACGAACGAACGGGTGCCCCACAGGCCGACTTCCTCGCCGCTGTCCCAGATGAAGACCACGGACCGCCGCGGCCGCGGCGCGCGCGCCAGTTGCTCGGCGATTGCCAGCGCCACCGAACTGCCGGACGCGTTGTCGTCCGCCGCATTGTAGATGCTGTCCCCTTTCACCGGGAACGGCGCCACGGCGCCGTCCAGGTGCGCGGCGACGGTGACGTATTCCGACCTGAGGCGCGCGTCGGATCCATCGAGCACCGCGACCACGTTGTACGACGGACGCAGGCGCGCCGAACGCTGCGGCACTCGGACAGTCATCGGCGCCGTCAGCTCGAACGAGGGCGGGATGGCGGCTGCGTTGGCCCCGACGTTGAGCACCCGGGCGCCGCGCGCGCTGTCGCCGGCGAAAAGCGCCGCGGCCGCGGACGGCCGCAGTATCAGCCAGTTGAGCTCCGGGGCGCGGAACGCCGACATCACCGGCGGATCCAGCTCCTGCTGTTGCGCCGTGAGCGCGCCGCGGGTCGAGGCCCAGCGACTCACGCCGCGTGGCGACGCGATCGAAACAACAGCCAGCGCGCCGCGCGCGAACGCCGCGCGCACTCCGAACTCGGCGTCCGCCGGAATCACGCTCAACGACAGGCCTTGCGGCACGACGCCGGCGTTGATGAGCACGATCTTGCCCTTCACGTCCACGCCCTTGTACGAGTCGATGCCGAGCGACGGCACGTTCACGCCGGTGCCGACGTAGACGACGGGCGCGCTTGCCGATAGCTCGCCGGCGAACATCTGCACCAGCAGGTCATCGCCGAACGGGATCCGCTTGCCGGCGATCTCGACCCACGTGTTGGCCGTGTCCGCGGCGATCTCCTTCACCATGTAGCCCTGCCGGAACGCCCCGCCGTCGAGCGACCTGAGGCCGGCGCGCCGCAGCCGCGCGACGATGTATGCGGCGGCCGAGTCGTGTCCGGGGGAGAACGTGTCGCGGCCGCGCAGCGCGTCCGACGCCAGGTATTCCACGTCCCGCATCAGTTGCTGGCCGGTGATCCGGTCGGCTGCGGCGCGAACGGGGGCAGGAAGGGTGGGCTGCTGGAGCAGTGCTGCGCTCAACGCGAACGGCGCGACGATCGTGTACATGGCGCGGGAGGTTGGCGGGTTCCTGGAATGCACGTTTCCTCCGCCAACTGCGAGCCAACCCTGTGCGCTCGCCTACAACAGTCTTGGCAGGCCGCAGCGCTCCTCGAAGAAGTGCGGCAGGCTCACGCTGAGCGGTTCGCTGGCGCCCTCCGGCTGCCATACGAGTTCGTCGCGGCACAGGACCGGCCGGCTCCGCTCCGGCGTCCAACTCTCCACCACTCGCGCGTCCAGGTCCACGATCCAGTACTCACGCACGCCGTTCGCGAGGTAGAAGTCGCGCTTGCTCACTCGGTCCGTGCGCACGGTGGACGGTGACAGCACTTCCACCGCCAGCACGAGCGCCTTGATGTACGACCACGCCGGCGTGACGTCCTTGGGGAACGTGCCGGGAGGCACGACGAAGACGTCCGGCTGCATGATCGTATCCGGCAGGAGCTCGAGGTCTGCCGGCGACAGCACCGCCAGCCCGATCCGCATCCGCCTGCAATACGTTGCAATCACGAGGAAGAGCTCTCCGACCGCGACCTGGTGCGCCGCCGCCGGCGCCGGCGTCACGAGCAGTTCGCCGTCCAGCAATTCGTAGCGCGGCCACGGCCTCGATTCGACCATGAGGTCGCGGACGTCGGCGGCAGTCCAGTGCGGACTGGCGTACGCAGGCATGCCCATAATCTGCTCGGCGGATGAAAGGGAAAGCAACTCGGCACGCGCACACCATGGTGGCCGCCGAGAGGAAACCATCATCATTCCATGCAGCGCGCGTCCGTCTCAGCGCGTTTTGGCGCTCGCGTGCTGGCCCGCCGCGCCGACCACGCGTGGGACCCGGCAGCGAAGTCCCCAACGCGTAGATTAGCTCGATGGCAACGCGACTCGAGCTCGTCCGCCCAACGGCGCCGAAAGCGCGCGTGACTCGCGCGCCGGGCGACCACTTCGAGCGCAACCCGGGCACCGCGCTCGACCTGGACGTCGTGCGCGCCATCCGCGTCAATCGCAGCGCCGTCGAGCGCCGGGCCGCGACGATCCCCACGCGCCGCACGGTGAAGAAGCAATGGCAGGCCGGCTGGCTGCTGCGCGCCATCACGCTGATGGACCTTACCACGCTCTCCGGCGACGACACCGCCGGCAACGTCAAGCGGCTCTGCGCCAAGGCGCGCCGCCCCCTGCGTGACGATCTCGCCGACGCCCTTGGCGTCGGCTCGCTCGATATCAAGGTGGGCGCGGTCTGCGTCTATCACGCGCTCGTGCCCACCGCGGTCGAAGCCCTGCGCGGCTCAGGCATCCCGGTCGCGGCGGTGTCCACCGGCTTTCCCGCCGGCCTCTCGCCCTTCGAGCAGCGCCTGGCCGAGATTCCCGCGAGCGTGCAGGCGGGGGCGAAGGAGATCGACATCGTCATCACGCGAGCCCACGTGCTCACCGGCAACTGGCAGGCGCTGTACGACGAGGTCAAGGCGTTCCGCCAGGCCTGCGGCGACGCGCACTTGAAGGCCATCCTCGCCACGGGAGAGCTGGCCACGCTCAACAACGTGGCGCGCGCCAGCGTCGTCGCCATGCAGGCCGGCGCCGACTTCATCAAGACCAGCACCGGCAAGGAAGGCGTCAACGCCACCATGCCGTTCGCGCTGGTGATGGCGCGGATGATCCGTGAGTACTACGAGTCCACCGGCTACGCCGTGGGCTTCAAGCCCGCCGGCGGCATCCGCACCGCCAAGCAGGCGCTCGGGTACCTGTATCTAATGAAGGAGGAGCTCGGTGACCGTTGGCTCAAGCCGGACCTGTTCCGCTTCGGCGCCAGCGCGCTATTGACCGACATCGAACGGCAGCTCGAGCACTTCGTGACGGGCCGCTACTCGGCGGCGCACCGTCATCCGATGCCCTGAAGCCGAAAGCCGAGAGCCGAGAGCCGCCGCTAGAGGGGCTGTGTCCCCTCACTCAGGATCGCCACGTACGGCGCATAACTGAACACCAGCCCGCGCTGTTTTCCGGTCATTTCCGTCAGGAGTCCGGTCTTCACAAGGAGACGCGCGGCTTTCAGCACTGCCGGCGTTGACACTCGCGTCATCGCAACCAGCGTGCGGACGTTCGCGATCGGCCGTTCCTGCATGGCTGTGAGCACCCGGAGTGCCGTGCCGGCGCCGCGACCATGCCGCTGGATCGCGTCGCGATCCTGCCGCACGCGATCGGTGAGCCGCTGCGCCGTCAGTACGGCCGCGTTCGCCGCCTCGCCAACGCCTTCCGCGAAGAACTCCACCCAGGCTTCCCAGTCACCGTCCTGCCGCACCCGCGTGAGGAGCTCGTAGTACCGGTCACGGTGCTGCTTCAGGTACAGGCTCAGAAACAGCAGCGGGTCCCGCAGCACGCCCTCGACGCAGAGCATCAGCGTGACCATCAGGCGAGCGACGCGACCGTTGCCGTCCAGGAACGGGTGGATCGTTTCGAACTGGACGTGCGCCAGCGCTGCCTTGATGAGCACCGGTGTTCGCTCGTCCCGGTCATGGATCCAGGTCTCCAGCTGCCCCATGAGTTCCGGCACGCGCTCGGCGGGCGGCGGAACGAAGCGCGCGTTGCCGGGACGCGTGCCGCCGAGCCAGTTCTGAGACCGCCGGACCCCCCCGGGCTCCTTGTCGGCGCCGCGTCCACGACGCAGCAGGATCCCGTGCACCTCCCGCACGAGGCGGTTCGAGAACGGGAACCCCTCGCGGATCCGCGTCAGCCCGTGCTCGATGGCGGCGACGTAGTTCGAAACCTCGCGGATGTCATCCACCGGAACGCCCGGCACCGCATCGGCTTCGAACAGGAGCAGGTCCGACAGCGACGACTGCGTCCCCTCGATCTGCGACGACAGAATCGCCTCCTTCCTTATGTACATGTAGAGAAAGAGACGCGTGTCCGGCAGGAGCGTCGTCACGCTGTCGAGCCGACCGAGGGCGAGCAGCGCGTCATCGAGCTTCTGCCGCACGTCGGGCGCGATCGCCAGCGGTGGTCGCGGCGGCAACGGGTACGGCTGGAAGGCGCGAACGGTCTCGCCGCCTTCGGTCGAAGTGATGGCGTACTCGCCGGTTGGACCGCGTTGCACCCTTTTAATCGCTCGATAATTGTCGAGCTGGCTATTTAACGATAGTGCGACATCAAGTAAATAACGATTACAGCATCACATAACTCATTGATATACAATAGTCTACAGTAACGATCGCTATTATCTATGACTGCCAATAGCACACTTCGACCTTTCAGCCAAGTCCCGCCGGGTCCGGCCGATGATCGGGCACCCAGTCCCCTGAGGAGGTACGTCAGCGCCGCGCCGCGGTGGCGAACGCCAGGAAATAGCGCCGAAGTCCGTCGCCCGAATCGGGTGAAACGGTCGGATCGAAGAACAGGCGACAGAACTCCTCACGCGCGCGCAGGATTTCGCGCCGCTTGCTGCCGCGCCAACGCTCGTCTGCGATGGTGAACTGGAACAACTCCAGCGCCCGATCGAGCGCATTGTCGAAGCGCGCGGCATTGCCGGACTCGTGCGCGCGAATGGCACGCTCAACCTCGCTGCCGACGTTGCCGAGCTGTTGCATCAGCGTCAGCGCGGCCCAGCGTTGCGCGGCCTCGGCGCGCGTCTCCGCGTGCGCTGTCACGCGTCCTTCACAAGCTGGGCGACGACACGTCGTATCGCCGCGCGGACGTTCGCGTCCTCAACGGTACGACTGCGGTTTCCCTGTGATGGCCGGACATTGATCATCGAATCGAACTCGACCCAATCCTCGCCGGTCTCTTCGGGATAGAAGTTGATGCCCCACAGGCTGCCCTGTTTCGACCCATCTTCGAGCAACAGTGCCTCTTCGTCCGCGTGCAGTTCGCCGCCGACCGCCATGATGCCCCGGTCCAGGTCAACGACTGCCTTGACCATGTCGCCGAAGCGCGCTTCCGCCAGGATCTTGAGGTCGGCGCGCGTCAGCGCGGTGCGAATTATGCGCGCGTCGGCGGGAGACATGGCGGGAGCGAAAACTACGCGACCGACGCGAGCGGCATTGGCCCCGCGTCCACGAGCCGCTTTGCCACTGGGTCGATCTGGACGTTCATGCCGACGAGAGTTCGTGCGCCAAGCAGGACAAGGTCGTCATCCTCGCCGAGCACCACGTCATCGTTCGTCGTAAACCCGGCGGCACGCATGTATGCAGGGCCGACGGGTCGCGTGAACGCCGAGCCATCCGCCTTCCTGAAGCGCAGCGCCTTGAACGGTGCGATGCCAAGTTCGGCGAGCACCCTTGCCGGGAATACCGACAGCTCGGCCCCGGTGTCTACGAGAACGTTGCGAAACAGCCGCCGTTCGCCCATCCGACCGGGGTTCTCGACTTCGACATCGACCCGAATCGTGCCCATGTCCGACATGGTACCTCGCTGCGTGGTGCCGAGTACTACCATGAGAACGCGCCCTGTGTCAATCGGTTGCCGGTCGTAGATTCCAGCCCATGACCAGCGTCGCCGACGTCTACAAGTCGATGGAGTACGGCCCGGCGCCCGAAGCGGACGCCGAGGCGCGCAAGTGGCTGGCCAGGTACGAGAAAGTCTTCGGCCACTTCATCAACGGCGAGTTCACCGAGCCCGGCAAGACGTTCGACGTCATCAATCCGTCGAACCGCGAGGTGCTGGCGCGCGTTACGCAGGGGACCGCGAAGGACGTGGACGCTGCCGTCAACGCGGCCGCCAAGGCGCTCACCAAGTGGAAGTCGCTCGACGGACACGCCCGCGCCCGGCACCTGTACGCGCTGGCGCGCGCCATGCAGAAGCATTCGCGCCTGTTCGCCGTGCTCGAATCGATGGACAACGGCAAGTCGATCCGCGAGACGCGTGACATCGACATCCCGCTGGTCGCCCGCCACTTCTGCCATCATGCGGGCTGGGCCCAGCTGCGCGACGCCGAGTTCCCCGGCTACACTGGCGTCGGCGTCGTGGGGCAGATCATTCCGTGGAACTTCCCGCTGCTCATGCTGGCGTGGAAAGTGGCGCCGGCGCTGGCGGCCGGGTGCACCATCGTGATGAAGCCGGCGGAGTTCACGCCGCTCACGGCGCTGTTGTTCTGCGAGATCGCCAAGGACGCCGGGCTGCCGGACGGCGTGTTCAACCTCGTGACCGGCGACGGCAATACCGGTGCCGCGCTGGTTGCGAGCCCGAAGATTGATAAAATCGCGTTCACCGGCTCCACCGAGGTGGGCAAGATCATCCGTCGCGCCACCGCCGGCAGCGGCAAGAAGCTCTCCCTCGAACTCGGCGGCAAGTCGCCATTCATCGTGTATGACGACGCCGATCTCGACAGCGTGGTGGAGGGCGTGGTGGACGCCATCTGGTTCAACCAGGGCCAGGTCTGTTGCGCCGGGTCGCGCCTGCTGGTGCAGGAAGGCGTCGCCGACCGGCTCGTCGAGAAACTGCGGGCGCGCATGGAACGGCTGCGCGTGGGTGCGCCGCTGGACAAGGCCGTGGACATGGGCGCCATCGTCGCGCCGGAGCAGCTGGATCGCATTCGCGGCCTGGTGCAGCAGGGCAAGGACGAGGGCGCCACCATGTGGCAGCCGAGCTGGGCGTGTCCGACGGACGGCTATTTCTATCCGCCGACGCTGTTCACCGAGGTGTCGCCGTCGAGCACCATCGCGCAGGTGGAGATCTTCGGGCCGGTGCTGGTGTCGATGACGTTCCGCACGCCGGAAGAGAGCGTGGCGCTGGCCAACAACACGCCCTACGGGCTGGCGGCGAGCGTGTGGACCGAGAGCATCAACCTCGCGCTCGACATTGCGCCCAAGCTCAAGAGCGGCGTCGTGTGGGTGAACTCGACCAATCTGTTTGACGCCAGCGCCGGGTTTGGCGGCTATCGCGAGAGCGGATTTGGTCGTGAAGGTGGCCGGGAAGGGATGTACGAGTACCTGAAGCGGATTCGGACAACGGAGAGCGGAAAACGGACAACGAAGAAGGCGAAGGTCGCGAACAAGACCGAGTCACGCGTCACGGGCCACGAGGCAGCGTCGGTTGATCGCACCGCGAAACTGTTCATCGGCGGCAAGCAGACCCGGCCGGACCAGGGCTACACCCGTCGCATCGTGGGCCCGTCGGGCGTGCAGGTGGGCGAGGTGCCCGAGGGCAATCGCAAGGACATCCGCAACGCCGTGGAGGCCGCGCACGCCGCGTGGAAGACGTGGAGCAAGGCGACGGGCCACAACCGCGGCCAGATCCTCTACTACATCGCCGAGAATCTCTCAGCGCGCGCCGGCGATTTCGCCGAGCGTTTGAGCGCGATGGACGGCCGTGGCGCGAAGGATGCGATGGCTGAGGTTGACGCGAGCGTCCGGCGGCTGTTCACGTATGCCGCCTGGTGCGACAAGTGGGACGGCGCGGTGCACAACGTGCCGATTCGCGGCGTGGCGTTGGCGATGAACGAAGCGATCGGCGTCGTCGGCGTTGGCGCGCCGAACGAGGCGCCGCTGCTCGGGTTCGTGTCCACCGTGGCGCCCGCGATCGCGACCGGGAACACCGTGGTGGTGGTGCCGTCCGAGCCGCATCCCCTGGCGGCGACCGACTTCTATAGTGTGCTCGAGACCAGCGACGTGCCGGCGGGCGTGATCAACATCGTGACGGGCGAGAAGAACGGGCTGCTCAAGACGTTGGCCGAGCACGATGACGTGGAGAGCATCTGGTATTTCGGGGACAAGGACGGCGTGAAGGCCGTGGAGCTGGCGTCCGCGAACAACATGAAGCGCACGTGGGCCACGTGGCACGCGCGGGATTGGATGGGGGCGGAGGACGGCGAGGGGCGGGAGTTTTTGCGCGAGGGCACGCAGGTGAAGAACATCTGGGTGCCGTACGGGGAGTAGACCCATCACGCGCTCGGCACCATGAGACGCCGACTCCTACGCGCTCAGGATAGGTCGGCCAGTTTCGGGCGAATCTGCTAGGGAGACGTGCTCAATTGGTGAGAGGTCGATCTCGTACGTGACCCCTCCCACGCCGGTTGGCAGCCCGCCCTTTAGACGGTCGACTCCCAGCCTAGGGAACTCGCTGTTCACAGGAAAGAGCCTTTCGCTCTTGATTCGTAGCCTGAGTTCAGCGTAGGCGCCTTGGTGGGTGTCAGCGTATCCCGCGCGCGCGAGGGTTGCGTCAAACTGCGCGAAAGCCTCAGCGTCGGCCTTGAGTTTCATCCGGCACCCTTCAACTAAGAGCGGAAGCGTATTTGTAGCGCCTCCTTCCTCGCGGAGTTGAAGGCTGAAGAAATACAAATGTCCGTTCTCTGGCGGGTCCAGTTGCTCGAGGCTACTGATCACGTGAACGTGACGAACGAGGCTGGTCGTCGCCTTCACCTCGACAGAGTACTTGTGTCGCTCAAAGTCGTTGCGAGCGCCAAGCGGGCCACGCCAAGCGGCGGTGGCCTCTGCTGCAGGAACTGCCTCCAGGAGCCAAGTTCGAAAAAACCAGAGTTCACCGAAGAGTCCAATCTGGGCCTCTCTCGAGAGTTTCCCGGCTGATACTTCGCTCCAGAAGCGCTTCCAACGGGCGACAACCGTGACTACGGCACGTCCCGGAGCGAGACCGCCCGCCGCCAAGGCCTTACCGAGTTCGCCTCCAAGAAGATCGAACGCAGTGTGGCCATCCTCGTCCTTGCACACGAGGTCGATGTACCAGCCTTGCTCGCTGCCGCTCAGCACGAAGTGCCGCGTCCTAATAATCAGGCCGCGCATCTCAACGTCGGAAATCGATTCTCCCTCGGAGTCGATCCTAACGAGAAAGTGTCGGAGGCCGCTCGAGTCCCGCGCTGCCAACAACCGCGAGCTTCCGCCAACTACGCTTGGGCGCGCGACCAACATGTCGCCCTTTGGCTTGTCCGATTCAAGCCGGCCCCAAACACTCGCATCAAGCGAGCTCATTCCTCAGGTACCCACTCTGGAGCAGGCGGGTGTTCCGGTGCGGTTCCCTTGAGGTACGCCTCGACCTTGTGGGTGCGACGCGACCTCGGGAACGACAGCGCAAGCCCGAGAAGATCCCGAGCCTGCGGTCCATTAGGTTCAGCGTACAAGGGCTTGCGATTTCCACTGGTGAGATCTTGTCCCGATTGCCGGCTGATCGGATACAAGAGCAACAATCCTTCTTCTGAGCTTCGCGCAGCGCGCGCGTCCCTTCCAGACGGATTTCCCTTGAGACCAACTCCCTCGTCGGAGGGTCCAACAAGAGCACCTATTGAGTCCTGGAAGCCAAGGCGGGAACGGCTGATCAACGAAACCGGGCCAGTAGGAAGGCCCCAGTCGGCGACACCAAGTCGCTTGTTCGGTCGCGACAATCCACGGACTGCGACCACCCATCGAACTAGGTCTCCGTCCGCCGCCGCGCGCTCGATATAGGCCCTCAGCAGCGGAAGTGAGAGGCTCTTAGCTTGGCCGTCGCATTGGTACTCAGACAGGAAGTTGAGAACGAGCTCCGCGGGGACGTTGGACCAGACTGGACCCTCCGGCCCGGCAAGTGTCGCGTCTGGCGTATCGGCTTGCTGTGAGAGTCGCCTCAGTGCAGCGATGTTGGCTTCAGCCTGAGTCGCCAAGTCATCGAGACGACTAAGAGGGAATCGAAAGGTCTGTTCCAGCTCCAGCTGATAGTCCTGCGCTACCAGCGTGTTCGAGGCAAACCGACGTTTGAGCGGGCTGGTCACCTGCATCGCGGGGTGTTGCCAGACTCGGACGCCAACCTGGTACGGGGTGAGTCCTTGCTCTTCGTACAACTTGATGTCGGCCCTCAATCGGGACTCAACAACAGCCAAGTCGCTGAACCACCCCGCGAGCTCGCGGGTTGTGTGGATGCGCGTCAGGTCTTCATGTCCGGAACGGAATCCGAACCATCGGCCCATCTGCATAAGCGTGTCATAAGTCGCACTTCGGCGTACGAAATAGCTAACAAGGAGCCCCTCCAAGGTTAGTCCCCTCGAAAGCCGGTTGCCCCCGACCGCGACGGCTTTCAGGAACGGTTCGCGCTCATAGTCCAACATCGCGCCGGTCCTGCTGTTTACCTCTCGCACCTGCATTGCTTCGAGCACTGGGCCGATCTGCGGTTCGATGGTTTCAAACGGCACGTCCCGGTCAATGTGTGAAGCCCGCGTAACTCGCCGGAACTCAGCCTCCCACAGACCCCTTAGGCGTTCAAGAATTCCGTGTGATCGATGATATCGCCATTCGTCGCGCAGTTCGCCAACGACTGTGTCGATGTGCATCCAAGCATTGCCGTGTTCGGCAATAAGCGGGCTTGTATGCACCAGCATGGTGCACGCCGCGTCCTCGCCGCTCCTTGTTCGACGTGCCGCGGCGGCAAGAACGAATCCAGCGATCGCGTCGGTCAGGCCCTTGGGAATGCCGCCACTCTCGAGCGCAAGAACATCTTGGTCACTCACCTCGCGAATGCAATCGAGTCCACCGACCTGCTCACCGGTCGCCGGGTCCGTCATACCAAAAATCTCTTGAGCGCCGAAGTAGCCGTCCGGTTTAGGAAGGTCGACGATGAAGTCCTTCGGGTAGAGGTCGTTGCCGACTGACGGGTCTGTCGTGTCGTGAGGAATCAGGACGTTTGCGAACGGCGTCGCTGTATACGCGACGTACGCACGTCGGCCGAATCGCGAGAGGAGGTCACGTACCAAGCCATTAATCGCAGAAGGTGGCTCGTAGTCCGGATCATCAGGGTCCTCTCGGGTCTGATACGATCCCTTCGTGTCGACGCTAGCTAGGTCTGCCTCATCATCGACGAGTATTGTCGGCACGGCCCTGAGAATCTCTCCGGGCGCCTCTTCCAACCAATTCAAAAGGCGCCGGAGGACGGCGCCGTTCTTTTTCACCACCATCAGAACGGGCTGCGATCCCTGCAAGGCGGCATGGTTTGCTTGACCCGCGCTGAAATCGCCATGCAGTTCGGGCCGTGTGAACTCGTGCCACTGTTTTCCCACCGGTGGCAGTGTGACACCAGCAACGCCGCCGCCCGCGACGCCAACCAATTCCTTTCTGAGACGGATGTTCGTCTGCAGTCGGAGGCCGTTGTCGATGCCTGAAAGGACGATTATGAGACGGTAGCCAACATCTGCGGCCTTCGCGCAAAGGGCGGTGAAGTTGGCGGTCTTTCCGCTTTGAACGAAGCCGAGGACCAAACCGCGCGTGTCGAACGTTTCGGTTGTTGGGTGAGGAAGCAGTCGAAGCACCTGGTCTGAGGCATCGTCAACGGAGCGCACCGTGCTGGCTGGCCAGTGCTTGCCAGTCAGGAGGAACTGGCGCAGTGAAGGCCAATAAGTCCACGCTCCTCGCTCGATGCCTCTAAGCCAGTCGACGCGTTGATTGTCCTGAACAATGACGCGCGCAGGCCTGAGCAGAATGTTCGCATCACGCTGAATCTCGGCTCGCACGAACGCGTGCAGTGAAGGTGCGATCAGGCCCGTCTCTAGGATCCTGTCAAGCGGATGGCCAACATCCAGCAGCCCGCGGGCAGTCAGGAGGGCCTGCTTCTCTTCGGGTGTCATTGGCGCAATGTCATTCGTCAGCGAGACGCCTCAGCACCCGCTCCACCACAGGACGCTCTGACACGTGCGCCACACGGCGCATCTTTGCCGACCATTGGTGAAGCGTTAGTCGCGAGTCGGATTCACGCGCGTTCCCAGTGGACTGCCGGTTGCGCGTGGTGCCTGTCGCTGTAGACGAATCAGTCGTGCCTTCGCGATGTCCGTTGTTCTCGCGGCGGTCGTATACTTGCCGAGCGAGTTTGGTCAACGGCGCGAGAAACGCTTTGACGTCCTCGCGAATCTGTGCGGGCAACTGCACGCGCATCTTTGCGACGTTGATCTTGAACGCATCGTCCAAGCGCGGGGAGAATCTGACTGCAATACGAGCGAGCTTCGTGTGCTCATCCGGTGCCCGCAGATTCGACCAACCGCCACTCTGGACCATTCGATTTGCCCTGTAGAAGTAGAACCCCTGCTGTTGGTTCCACCCGGCTGGCCCGGCGGCAGCTCTGAACGCATCTTGGCTCGAAAAGTCCGACTGATGCGGAAGTATGAACGGCTCTAGGGTGACTTCCCCTTGTACGCCTTCGTAGTCGACCGGGAATGATCTCGGCTGATGCGGCGTTGCCTTCGGTTCACTGCGACAGAAAGGATCCCATTCCCGCACCTCGTTCCCGTTGACACTCATCCGGACACGGCGGTGATCGCGCGAAAGGAAGCGGTGGAAAACCATTCCAAGGTGATGCTCGAGGTCGCGACACATCTGAGACAAGCGCTTACGAGCGCTCTCCCCATATGGGTGCTTGAACCCCAAGATGCGGTCGAGTCGCTGCCAATAGACGATGGTGCCGCGACCTTCCTTCAAGAGGCCCGACATTTGGCCGGGCAATTCACTTCGTTCAACGGGCAGAATCTCCCAACGGTCCGTTTTCTTGACGTGGTCGAGGTCCCACGAGTAAGAACAGATGTCCGCACGGCCTCGATTCCACCGACTAGCAACGACAAGTCGTTGGGCTTGACTCATCGAGGCGGTTTTCAACCCGAGGCCAAACTTCCCGAGGTCATCCTCGCCGTATTCTTGGGCCGACCCGTACCGCATCGCTTCTCGAAGTGCCTCGGGGTTCATGCCTGAGCCGTTATCGGCAATCTGAACCCACGAATCGTCACCATCGAAAACCATATCGACATCGATCTTGCTCGCGCTGGCGTTGAGTGAATTGTCGACTAGGTCGGCGATGGCTTGTGAGAAGTCGTATCCCATGTCACGAAGCGACCGGATCAGCCTACTCGCTGACGGGATTACTTCGACGGGGCTGGCCATCGTAGGCGCTGGCTGAAAGGGGTAGTGGGGCGGGGTGAGGAAAAGTGCATGCGAGCGGCAAAAGCCGCTATCGTCTCCTCTGGCCGATCAAACGCAGGCAGCCCTTGTCTGTCTGATAAAGTCGCGAAGCGACAATAGGCGCGGGCGGAGTTGTTGCGGATACGACAGGTGCAAAGACTTGGGAACCACCAAGGTGACGCCCTCGTCTTCCATCTCCGTAAACTGAGCTGTGGTGATTCCCTCCTGAAGTGTGACGAGATACTTCGTGGGCACCCTATCGGCCTCATTCAGTACCTGTCGCCACCGATCCTTACATGTGGTCTTAGCTCCTAGAACCCGAAGTTTTAGGGGGTCAAATGCGCTGTCGCGGTACGCCTCAGCGGACGGGAAAATGAAGTCAGGGCGCTTGTTTCCTTCTGAGATCTCACCCCGCGAATGAGGGAGACCCTCCTCGGCAAAAACCCGGCTGAGCTGAAGTTCAAACGACAAACCGCTTCGGGCTTTGCGGCGATTGGTTACGCTATTGGCGAAGTCCACGAAAAGGTCAACAGTTGCGAAGCCTTCGTTGATCCGAGGCTTCACTGCAAAATCTTCGATGCTGCGAAAGAGAGAGAATTCGCAATCTCGTCTTTTGAGAAGCCGTTCGTCTGGTATGCGACCTGTGGCCCCTGGCACCCGACCCACTGAAAGCGAGACGAGTTCTTCGGCGGTAGGGAACTGAATCAGCCAGTCAGGCGACATCTCGGCCGTTGCAAGAACACACGATCGATCTGCCAACGAGGTGAATGGCTGTGCAAGTGGTCCCGAAGCGTCGTAAAGGACGCCATTCCCAGGCTCGACCACGCCAACTCTGTCGTCGACTGCGGCTTCTTCGTCGATTGTTGAGCAGAGCCAAATGCAGCATACGGCAGCGTCCCTCTCGAGTGACTCCTGCTCGAATGCGAAAACGCACGTGGCCCCTGTGGCGTCTGGATCGAGGATTGGCGACTTCCCGCCGCCCCATCCCGTCATCCGGCATTCGTCGCGGGACTTGCTGTTGTACCAAATCAGACGCGGCAAAGCCTGGGTGTCGTGAGAATCGATGCTCGCCGCAAACTGAGCTCTTGGGTTCGTGGCTCCGTCTCGGACACTCGGGAAAAGCCGGAAAGCCGCTGGCTTAGGCAGGTAAGCTCCAGCTTGATGTGAACCGTTCAACAGAGTGTCGTTGCCGGAAAGGCGTTTGACGAACCAAAGCCATCCTTTCCCGCTGACCGACTCAAACCAATCATGAATGTCCATTCTCAACGAGGTCGCGTGATCGCACTGATCACCCGCTTCAGGCTCGAGCGCTTTCGCACTACGCACTCCCAAACGGTCAGCACTCGCCAACCACGACGGCGAAGAGCGCGATCCGTCCGAGCGTCGCGAGCCGCGTTTCCTTCGAGCTTGGCGCGCCAGAACTTTCGATTCGAAGCTGGCATATAGGCGATCGGACAACCCTTGTGTCGGTGCCAAAAGCAGCCTCGCACATGAATGGCGAGTCGCTTGGAATCGATCACCAAGTCGGGACAGCCTGGGAGCTCGCTTGCGTGAGCGCGAGTTCGTACACCGTGCGAACGAAGGATTGACCGCACATACAACTCCGGCTTCGTGTTCCGGCTCCGAATCCCCGACATCATGCGGCTTCGAACAGCCTTCGAGACGATGTCGGCCACGAGTCGCTAAGCTGACGCTCGAAGAGCCAGCGACAGTTGGTGGGCCGAGGAATACGCGCTTGCGGGCAAATGACGCTTCATCGCTTGAGCGACTGCTTGAACAACGGGGACAACGACGGAGTTACCAAATTGTCGATACGCTTGGGTGTCCGAAACCGGGATCTTGAACGGCCTTGATCCCGGGGAGTCGTAACCCATAAGGCGTGCACATTCTCGAGGCGTGAGTCGCCGCGGTGTTGAGCGATCCGTCTTCACGAGAATCTCGGAACCGTCTTTGTGGTAGCGAGCCGAAAGCGTCCTCGCGACATCGTCTGGCCCGACCAAGCCAAAGCCGAATCCATTTCCCTTCTCACGGTGCTTGGCAGCGTAGTCCCTCAGATACTTCCAAAGGTGTCTCGACAAGTAGTACTTGTCGGCGACGACACCAGCCCTCACGGTGTATGGAGGCTCATCGGCTCCCTCAGCCTTCGAGTGAAGAATCGCTCCCAAGCGAGGCCCCGACTGAGCATCGGGAAGTCGAACGTCATTCCAGTCGAACGCCGCTGCTTCACGGAAGCCGACTATGAAGATGCGTTCCCGGTGTTGAGGCACGACACCTCTGGCGTCCAAAACCTTCCAAAAGAGTGTGTAGCCGAGGTCATCCTCGAGAACACCACGAATTGTCTTGAAGGTCCGGCCACCATCGTGACTTGCGAGGTTCTTGACGTTTTCCAAGAGAAAGGCTCGTGGCTTGTGATGCTTGAGAATTCGAGCCACCTCGAAGAACAGGGTCCCTTGAGTCTCACACGCAAAGCCGTGCGGACGACCCAGCGCGTTCTTCTTTGAGACGCCCGCGAGCGAAAACGGCTGGCATGGGAATCCTGCCAGCAGGACGTCGTGGTCGGGAATCGCGCTGGATGGTACTTGAACGATGTCACCCGCGATCGGGTGATCGACAGAATAGTTCGCCCTGTAGGTGGCTTTCGCGTGTTCGTCCCACTCGCTTGTGAAAACGCATCGTCCGCCGATGCCTTCAAAGGCGCGTCGGAGACCGCCGATGCCAGCAAAGAGATCAACAAAGCGGAAGGAGGCGTCCGGGCTCTCACGGACCCGCGGAACTAGTCCCTGAATTCGATCAAGCACTGCCCTCCGCGGAGCGCCAGAACCGGACTCCCAGCGATGAATGGTCTTTGCGCTGTACCCCAATGCCTGGCCCAACTCCGCTTGAGTGAGCCCTAGCATTGACCTGAGGTCGCGGACGGTTTCTGTATCGGTGTTTTTTCGGGGGGACATTTACTGGACATAATGTCCAGTTGTGAACGGAGCCGCAAGGCTTCGTGTAGCCCGAAGCTGCGTCCGCGCTACTTGATCGCCCCCAGCGGATCCACCGCGCTCGCCCGCCTCGCCGGCAGCCACGACGCTGCCATGGACACGGCCACCAACAGCAGCGTCACGCTCACCAGCGTCACTGGGTCCGTCACGCTCACCTCCACGAACATCGCGCGCAGCAGCCGAGTTGTGCCCAACGCCACCACCAGACCCAGCGCCGCGCCGATCATCGCCGTCCGCAGGCCCTCGCCCAAGATCTGCCGCGCCACCACCGCCGGCGTCGCGCCCAGCGCCAACCTTAGCCCGATCTCGAACTCCCGCTGGCTCACCGAGTACGCGATCACGCCGTAGATCCCGATCCCGGCCAGCAACAGCGCCACCATGGCGAACCCGGCGATCAGCGCCGTCGCAAACCGGCGCGCCGCAACCGACCCGGCCACCACCTGCTCCATCGTCTGGAGCCGAGAGATCGCCGCCAGCGGCTCGACCTTCCGGATGATCGCTCGCACCTGCGGCGCGATGGCCGCCGGGTCCCCACTGGTCCGCACCACCAGCCACATGACCGACGGCACGTACCAGGCGCTCCGCCCCGCCTGCGTCTGCGGGAAATACATGATCGCCGGCGCCGGCTGGAGCAGCCCAGCCATGCGCTCGTCGCGCACCACGCCCACCACCGTCGTCCACGGCATGGTCTCATTCAGCATCCTCAACGTGCCGCCCACCGCCTCCTTGTTGGGCCACAGCTGCTTTGCCATGGTCTCGTTCACCACGATCACCAGCGGCGCCCGCTCGTCGTCCGTCGCCGTGAACGTTCGGCCCTTCACCAGGCCCACGCGCATCACGTCGAAATAGCCGGCCGTCACCTTCTGCGGCGTTGCGGCGGGCGCCAGGGCGACTGTCGTCTGCGGCGCACCGTCAACCAGGATGGACCAGCCGCTACAGCACTGGGCAATGGGCAGGTCTTCAACCGCCGCGGCGTTCACCACGCCCGGGATCGCGCGCGCCTCCTCGCCCAGCCGCCGGTACAGCGCGATGTACTGCTCGGGCGGCAAGCCGCTGGGCGGCGCGATGGACGCCACCAGCACGTTCTCCGGCCGGAACCCAAGATCCACGGCCTGAAGATTCCATAACGACCGCAACATCAGCCCCGCGCCTGCCAGCGTCACCACCGACAGCGCCACCTCCGCCACCACAAGGGTGCTGCGGAGCTTGCCCAGCCCCCGCGTGCTCGACGTCTTGCCGCCCTCCTTGAGGGTCTCGGCCGAGTCGTGCCGCGCGCTGCGCAGCGCCGGCATCATCCCGAACAGGAGACCCGTGGCCACCGTGACGCCGAGCGCGAACAGCAGCACGACTGGCTCGATGGCGATGCCGTCGGCCCGAGGGACATTGGCGGGCACGACTGAACCCAGCACCCTGACCCCAAGCGCCGCCAGGCCGACTCCCACCGCGCCACCGATGCCCGCCAGCAGCAGGCTCTCGACCAGCGCCTGCCGCGCCACGCGAAAGCCGCTGGCGCCCATGGCGCTGCGGATCGCCAGCTCCTTGCGACGCGCCTCGCCCCGCGCCAGCAGCAAGTTGGCGACGTTGACGCACGCGATCAGCAACACGAACAGCACCGCGCCGAAGAGCGTCACCAGGTACGGACGCACCTCGGCCACCGTGTGGTTGAGCAGCGGCACCACCGTCGCGACTAGCGGCTTGTCCGGCATGTACGTGTCCGGAAAGTCGCGGCTCATGCGCAGCGCGAGCGCGCGCACTTCGGCCGCCGCCTGTTCCACCGGGACGTCCGATTTCCGGCGCCCGATCACCTGCATGTAGTGGTTGTTGCGCGTCCAGAGCGTGTCGTAGTTGAGCCGCACCGGCGCCCACACGGCGATGTTCGGCGACGGAAACTCCGCGCCCGGAGCCAGCACACCCACCAGCGTGAACGGCCGGTTGGCGATGGTGATCTGTCCGCCCACCGCGGACGAGTCGCCGCCAAAGCGGCGCATCCACAGCGCGTGGCTGATGACGACGACGCGAGGTCCGCCGCGCGCTTGCTCCTCCGCGGTGAACGGGCGGCCCAGGAACATCGGGGCGCCGAGCGTCTCGAAGAAGCCGTCGGTCACCTGTACCGCGGGGGCCCGCTCCGGCTCGCCGTCGGGCGTGGCGGGCGCAATCATGGAGACGGCGCCGTTGTAGCCCGCGATGCTTTCGAGCGACTTGGCATCACGCCGGTAGTCAACGAACTCCGGCTCGCTGACGGTCGAATACGGAGCGAGGTGGTTGAGTCGCACCAAGCGGTCCGGCTCGCGGAACGGCAGCGGCTTGAGCAGCACGCCGTTCACGGCGCTGAATGCGGCGACGCTGCCTCCTATCCCTAACGCCAGCGTGGCCAGCACCGTGAACGTGAAGCCCGGCGTGCGGCGCATGCCGCGGAGGGCGAATCGAATGTCCTGGATGATGGACGCGAGCATGAAGTCCTCTCTGGTGATGTGCATTTGCGCCGTGGCCTTTCGCAGCGCGTCGATACGGGCGGGCAGGGCGTTACGGAGCAGGTCGATCACGACCCGCGTCCACATGCCGCCGAGAGCCGCGAGCCCGGTTGCCGAGAGCCGAGTGCCCAGAGCCGAGAGCCTGTCCCTGTGGAATTCGACCATTGCATCGCCGAATTCGTCCCGGAAGTCCTTGGGGTAGAGCAGCAGCAGCAGTCGATAGACCCGCTCGCTCAGGCCGCGCGGCTTGGTGCGCAGGTATTCGGTCACGGCGTCATCTTCCTGAATCGCTCCGGCTACTGGAGCGACCGCAGCTTGCGGAACACGCTTCCCGCCAACCGATGCGCGTCCGAGCGGCCGCCAGCGGCGCTGCGAAGGACGATCACCCCGAATCGGCCCGCGATGTCGTAGTAGACCTGCGAGGTATAGCCGGACGTGTTGCCCGAGTGGCCAACGGCAGTCGTGTCACCCCAGCGGGCCACCTGAGTGCCGAGCCCATAGCCAAAGTCGAGCCTCGAATACGTGATCACGGGCACGCCGTTGCGCTGCCGCAGCGCATCCAGGCCCAGCACGCTGTCCGGACCAAAGCCGAGCTGCAGCGAGACGAGCTTTGCGACGTCGCCTACGGTCGAGTACAAACCGCCGCTGGCCACACCGAGGCCCGGGCCGTCGCGATGGCTGGCGGCTGGGTCCTCGTAGTTGAGCGAGTCCTTGACCAGCACGTCGTAGTCCACCCCGGTGGTGAGACGCGCGCGCATGTCCGGTGACAGCACGAAGTCAGTGGACGTCATGCCGAGCGGCCGGATGATCCTGGCGCGCACCTGCTCGACGAACGGCCTGCCCGCGGCGCGCCCGATCGCGGCGCCGAGGACGGAGTAGCCGATGTTGGAGTATCGGTAGGTCGTTCCCGGCTCCGCGAGCGCCTCCGTCTCGGGCAGTGCCGCGGTCAGTGTCTCGGTCCAGCGGTCGATCTGAGCGTGCCACTTGCGCCGATCCATGGGATCGCGCGCGAGACCGCTCGACATCGTGGCGAGCTGCACGAGCGTCGGTGGCCGGCTCAGCCCTCTAACGGCACGGATTTCGGGAAAGTAGAGGTCGACGGGATCCGAGAGACGCACAGTCCTGTCGTCGACGAGTTGCATCAACGCGATCGCGGTGACCTGCTTGGTGACTGACGCGATGCGATACACTGACGCGGGCGTCGCCCGCACGGTGCGCGCGCGGTCAGCGAACCCATAGCTCTTCGCCCACAAGAGGTCGCGTCCATTCACGATGGCCACGGTGACGCTCCCAAGGCTGTCCCTGCGGAACTCGGCCTCGGCGATCGAGTCGACGAGCCGCAGCGCGTCGCCCCTGGACCACGCGAGCTGGTTTCGCTGCATGCGCGAGTCGAGCGAATCGCGCCTCGCTCGGGCGGCAGCGTCGGTGTCCTGCGCGGCGGCTTGCGTTGCGACCAAGAGTGCTGCCGTCAGCGCGCGATAGAGTCGGAGGGTCATGGTCACCGGGCCGGCTCCGGGGCCAGCAGCCGCGCCGACTCGGCCAGCCGCACCAGGGCGCGCAGGCGCGCCGCTTCGGCGGCCACCACGCGGCGCCCGAAGGGCGTCAGTGTATAGTAGCGGCGCCGTTCGTCGTCGCTCTCGGCCGCCGGCCGCCGAGCGGCCTCCTCGAGCAGCTTCTCGTCGGCCAGGCGCCGGATGGTGCGATAGAGCGAGCCGGCTTCCAGCTCGGTGCGTCCCTCGGTGTGCGCCAGCACGTCCTGCATGACGCCGTAGCCGTGGCGTTCGCCCGGGGCGAGCATGAGGAGGACGAGGAAGTCCACCGATCGCAGCGGCAGCACGTCGGCGGGGCTGCGGGTCCTGGCTGGAGCCATGCGAACCGTCCTGGGTTGGCCACTATAGGCGTTTCGCCTATATGCCATCTGACACCATGGCCTGTCAAATGGTTGGAGGCCGGCGCCGACCCGGCCGCCCCCGGTCACCGCCGCGGCGCAGGTCTTGACGCGGGCGCCGCACTCTTTTTAGTCTGAAAAAACAGCCAACCATTCCCGACAGGAGGGGGAAAAGGTGTTGCAGGCACGTCTTGCCATTGCCGCCGTACTCGGCCTCACCGTGGCCACCGCCAGGCTGGAGTCGCAGCAGCCCGCTGCCCAGCCGCCAGACTCCGTGATCTTCCTCATCGAGGACCGCATCGACGGACTCGGCACCCGCGCCGTCATTTCCAGAAGCGACGCACCGGGCGCGCCGTACCTCGTGGACATCCTCCGCTCGGCCATCTCGCCGGAGCTCGTCGCCGCCGCCATTCGACGCGTCGAGCAGCACCATCGCGAAACACCGGGCCCGGTGGCGACGCCCATCAAGATCGCCGCTCGCACCGCGCTCAGCCGCGTCGCTGCGTCGGACAAGCGCCACGTTGACGCCATTGTCGCGCAGTTGCGGCGCAGCCCCACTCGAATGGTGCGCGGGCTCGGCCAGCGAATCGCCGTCGGCGCTGCCGTGCGGCAACTCTCCGCCACGAGCACCAGGCCAGCTGGCGCGCCCTGACCCGGTGCCCGTCGCAGTGGCGCCGTAGATTCCGCACCGTGAACCCGGCGCTCGAGTTCCAGCTTCAGCGCATCCGCGCGATGTCCACCGACGACAAACTCCGCGTGGCGCACTCGCTCTGGCTGGACGCGTGGAACGTCGCGGCGGCCGGTGAGCGCGCGCGGCATCCGGACTGGACCGAGGAGCAGATCGCCGCCCGCGTCCGCGAGTTGATGCGTGACGCAACCCCCTAGCCTCGTCGCGCTGTTCGTCGCGCCCCTCAACCGGGCCGCGATCGAGTACATGGTCACCGGAGGCTTGGCGGCGATTACCTACGGCCACCCGCGGATGACGAACGACGTTGACCTTGTCGTCCGGCTCGCCGCCAGCGACACCGACCGCTTCGCCTCGCTCTGGGACGCCAGCGCTTTCTACTGTCCTCCCGTCGAGGTCATCGCCGCGGAACTCGCCCGCGGTGACCACGGGCATTTCAACGTCATCCACGCCGACTCAGGCATGCGTGCCGACGTCTATCTCAGCGGGACTGACGAGTTTCGTGCCTGGGCCCTGAAGCACCGCGTGACCCGGCTCGTGGAGGGCGAACCCATGCACGTCGCGCCGATCGAGTACGTGATCGTGCTCAAGCTGTGGTATGCCGCGGAAGGCGGCTCAGATCGCCACCTTCGCGACGTCAAGCGGATGCTCGAGGTCAGCGGCGACACAGTCGATCAGCGGCAACTCGAACACTGGATCGCCCGCACTGGCGTCACCGAACAATTGCGCCACGCCCAGGCATTCCGGGACCCGGCCTGAACAACTACGTCGTGTTCTCGACGAGGCGAGCCATCTCAAGCGCATTCGTCGTCGCGTAGTTCCCGTAGCAGTTGTTGAACACGAGGTGGACCTCCTCGGCCTGCTCACTGATCGCCGAGATCATCGGCAGCCACCCGCGCAACTGCTCCTCGCTGTACAGATACCGGAACCGCTGGCTCGTTACCCGCAACTTGGCTTCCCAGTTGTCCGTGTTGCGCCCGTGGAACCGCACCACCGCCAGGCTGCGCTCGGTCGTCTCCGCCATCGCCGGCACGCTGCTCTGGAATCCGGGCGGAGAATCGACGCATACATATGAAAGGCCGTTGTTCCTGAGCAGGTCGAACGTGCGGGCCCGGATGCGGTCCTCGAACCACCCGCGGTTCCGGAACTCCACCGCCGCGCGCCAGCCCGCCAGGCGACTCCGGGCGCTCGCGATCAGCTCCGCATTGGAACGGCTGGGCACCACCCAGCGCGGATACTGCAACAGGATCGCGCCGAGCCGGCCGGTGTCGCGCAATGGCTCGAGCGCGTCGAGGAACATCGCCCACACCGCGTCGCGAATTTCGCCCGGCAGCTCGCTTGCGTACACGCGCGGCTTGGTGGCCAGGTTCGCCGGCAGCGCCTCGCGCAGCTCCTTCGGCAGCCGGTTCACCTCACTCGGCTGGCCCGTCATCAGCGCGTGCGCCTTGACGTTGAACGTGAACCCGTCCGGCGTGCGGTCCACCCAGAGCGTCGCCATGCGACGCGACGGAATGGCGTAGTAGGTCGAGTCCACCTCCACCATCGGGAAGCGGCTCGAGTAGTACTTGAGCCGCCCCTCCGGCGTGCCCGCGTCCGACGGATAGAACACGCCGGGCGCCGTCATGCTCGGGTCGGTCCAGCTTGCGATGCCGATCAGGATCCGCGCGCCGCTCGGCGCCGTGATGATGGGTACGCGCTCGCGCTGCATTGCTGCGCGTGCATTGGCGACCGCCGGACCGGGATCGTATTGGGCGTCGATCACGTTGAGAAACGTACTCGGCGGCGGCCGGCGGCCGCGCGTTCCCGCGCGTCGAAGTGGAACCTTGACTCGGCCGCCGAGCCGAGCGTACGCTGCAATGCGGCGCTACGACCGGCGATGGATCGATGACGTCAACGGCGACATGGTGCGCATGATCGACGACATGGGAATCTTCCGAACCTCAGTGCGCATTGCGCCCTGGACTGATCCACGCGCTGGCGTGATGCTCCATGACGTGATGGTGGACACTGTCAGCGAGTACAACTGGTTTCCGCGCCCACTGCTCCAGCAGCTCGGGATCGCGCCGCAACGCTGGGTTCGATTCGAGACGGCCGACGGGCGCATTCTGGAACGCGAGATCGGCTACGCCATCATCGCCGCCGGCGGCAGCGAGTCACCCACCATCGTCGTGTTCGGCGACCCTGGCGACATGACGCTCCTCGGCGCGTTCGGCCTCGAGGGCCTCAACGTCCGCATCGACGTTGTGACGAAGGAACTTGTGCCGGCCGGTCCAGTGCCCGTGGCTGCCGCGGCGTAGTTGCGGGCGTCCTAGTTCTTGCGCAGCTCCAGCGACCCGTTGCCGCTCGTCATCCGGATCAGCCGGCCGCTGCCGCTGCCGATCGTGCCGCGCACGCGACGCGGGTTGAGCCGGCCCAGCACCCGGATCTCGAAGTCCGACCGGAAGTCGCCGTGCCCCGTGCTGGCGTCGATCTCGCCGGTGAAGTCCGCCGGCAGCGCCACGGTCACGCGGCCGTTGCCGGTCGAGAAGGTCATGTCGCCGTTGCCCGCGATGGTCCGCATGCGTGCGTCGATGGCGCCGTTGCCGGTGCGCACGTTCACGGGGCCCGTCGACGTCGCCACGAACACGCGGCCGTTGCCCGTGCTGGCCCGCACCGGGCCCGTGGCGCCTTCGACCTCCAGGTCGCCGTTGCCGGAAGTGACGTCCACGCTGCCCGCGGTCATCGAGATGCGGACGTCGCCGTTGCCGGTGCGGACTTCGATGTCGTTGCTGGCCCGGTCGATCGTGACCTGCCCGTTGCCGGTCACGGCCTCGAGTCGCACGCCCTTCGGCAGCATCACGGTGAGGCGGGTCGACGGCGGGCCGTCACCGCGCCAGTTCCAGCCGCCGCGGTTGTCGTCGCAGTAGCTGCGGTCGCGGTAGACGGAACAGATGGTCACGGTCTCACCGCGGTTGTCGACTTCGAACGTCATCTCTTCGGCGCGGCGGCTGCTGCGACGATCGGCGCGGAACTCCACGCGGTCGGTGCCGCTCTCGCGCACCTCGATCGGGCCGTTGAAGTGCCGGATGATGAGCGTATTGCCGGACGCCATGCGGCCGGACCAGGTGAACAGGTCACCCGAGCCCTGGGCGGCGACGAGGGCCGGAAACAGGGCCAGCATCGCGACGTTGCGACGAAGCATAAGTCCATGAGTCTGCACGGTCTTTGGACAGACACAAGCGCCGCAATGGTTGGAAGCCCGTCCGGGGCCTCCCGGGCCGGTTACCCCGACGATTCCCGCGCCAGCAGCGCCTTCTTGCGGTCCAGTCCCCAGCGGTATCCGCCGAGCGATCCGTCCTCGCGGACCACACGGTGGCAGGGGATCAGCAGGGCCACCGGGTTGGTGGCGCAGGCCCGGGCAACGGCTCGCACCGCGGACGGACGGCCGATCCGTTTGGCTACCTCGCTGTACGAGAGCGTGGTTCCGCGCGGGATCTGCTGCAGCGCCGACCAGACGCGCGTCTGGAACGCGGTCCCCTTGGCGTCCACCGGAATCGCGGGGCTCACGCGCTCGCCGTCGAGGCTGTGCACGATCGCGGCCGCCCAATCGTTGATCGCCGGGCCGGCCGGCATGATGCTGGCGTTGGCGAAACCGGCGCGGAACTCGCGTTCCAGGGCCCGGTCGTCCGACCCGATGGCCACCGCGCACACGCCGCGTTCGGTCCAGGCGACGAGCAGCCGGCCGAGCGGGGAATCGACGATCGTGAACTGGATCTTCTCGCCGGCGCCGCTCTTGCGCAGCGCGGCGGGCGTCATGCCGAGTCGGGCGGGCGCGCGCTCGTAGACGCGGCTGCTGGATCCGAACCCGGCTTCGTACGTGGCTCTGCTCACGGTGTCTCCCTGGCGCAGGCGCGCGGTGAGGCGGCGGCGCCGTTCGGCGTCGTGGTATTCCCTGGGTGACACACCCAGCGCGCGCTTGAACGCGCGTTGGAGGTGGAACGCGCTGACTCCGGTTTCGCGCGACAGCGCCGCCAGCGTCACCGGGCCCTCGGGGTGGCCGGCGAGGTACTCGGCGGCCCGGGCGACGGCCCGGTCGATGCGTGACGCGGCGGCGCTGGTCGGCTTGCAGCGCTTGCAGGCGCGGTAGCCGGCGCGCTCGGCCTCCGCGGTGGACGAGAAGAACTCGACGCGCGAGCGCGTCGGCCGGCGCGACGGGCAGGACGGGCGGCAGAATACCCGCGTCGAGCGTACGGCGTAGACGAACCGTCCGTCGTACGCCGCGTCGCGCTTTTCGACTGCGCGCCAGGCCGCTGCCGTCTCGCCGGGACTCATGGCCGTAAGCTACGGGTTGGCACGCGGCGAGCTATCCGCGTCTTGCTCTCTAATCCGCGGCTCGCGTCCGCGGGTCGCCGCGCGGCGGGCAAGGCCCCTCGCGGCTTACGCTGCGCTGCTCCGCGCTCGCTCCTGTCGCTGCGCTCAGGTCGCTCGCTTGTGCGCTGCTCGCTGGCCTCCGCGGTGCGCGGGCTGCGCCCGCGTCCCGCGTCAGACAAGCCGCTCCGGGGCCCCGCCCGCCGCGCGCGGATAGGGCGAGATCGTGTGCGCAGTCGGCCGAGGCGAAGCGCGGTTTCTGCACGCGGGCGTTCTTGGGCGACGCGGGCAGACGAGGAGCACAGCGTGGTTCGCGTGGGGACCCGGCCGCGGAGCCTCAAAGAGCCGCGCGTGGGGACCGGTCCGCGGAGCCCGCGCTGGCGCGCGCGCTCCGCGATCGCCCTACACGCTCTTCATTTCGCCAATCAGCGACGTGAGCGACGACTTCGCATCCCCGAAGAGCATCGACGTCTTGGGATCGTAGAACAGCTCGTTCTCGATGCCCGCGAACCCGGCCGCCATGCTCCGCTTCATCACGATCACCGTGCGCGCCTTGTCCGCGTCGAGGATCGGCATGCCGTAGATCGGGCTGGACTTGTCCGTGCGCGCGGCCGGGTTCACCACGTCGTTGGCGCCGATGACCAGCACGACGTCGGTGCGCTCGAACTCGCTGTTGATCTCGTCCATGTCGTAGAGCTTGTCGTACGGGATATTCGCCTCGGCCAGCAGCACGTTCATGTGGCCCGGCATGCGGCCCGCCACCGGGTGGATGGCGTACTTCACCTCGCCGCCGCGCTTCTCCACCAGCTCCGCCAGTTCGCGCACGGCGTGCTGCGCCTGGGCCACCGCCAGGCCGTAGCCGGGCACGACGATGACGAGTTGCGCGTACGCCAGCTGGATGGCCGCGTCCTCCACGGAGATCGGGCGCACCTGGAGCTCGCCCGCGCGCCGCGTTTCGGTGTTCATCGACTGCGAGCCGAACGCGCCGAACAGGACGTTGGCGAACGAGCGGTTCATCGCCTTGCTCATCAGGATCGACAGGATGAAGCCGGACGCGCCGTCCAGCGCGCCGGCGATGATGAGCACTACGTTGTCGATGGCGAAACCGGTGGCGCACGCGGCCAGCCCGGAGTACGAGTTCAGCAGCGCCACCACCACGGGCATGTCAGCGCCGCCGATCGGGATCACCAGCAGGATGCCGAACAGGAAGGCCAGCCCGATCATCGTGTAGAACACCGTGGGCGACTCGGGCTGGATCACGAGGTACGCGAACAGCCCCAGCGTGAACGCGAACAGGGCGCCGTTGGCGACGTTCTGGAACTTGAACGTCACGGGCTTGGACGTGATGACTTCCTGGAGCTTGCCGGCGGCCACGATCGTTCCGCCGACGGTGATCGAGCCCAGGAGGACTTCGAAGCCGAGGGCCGCCATCTTCGCGCGTCCCAGCCCCGCGAAGCTGGTGAGCGCCGTGTAGTACTCCGCGATGCCGACGAGCGTCGCCGCCAGGGCGCTGAAGGTGAGCGCCATCGCGATGCGCTGCGGCATCGCGGTCATCGGCACCCACATGCCCAGCGGGTAGCCGAGCAGCGCGCCGATCACCATGCCGCCGGCGATCCACCAGTAGTTGAGGATCTCGTGGTTGACGAGCGTGCCGACGATGGCGAACAGCATGCCCGCGGCGGCGAACTGCATGCCGCGGCGCGCCTTGTCCGGCTTGGTGAGGCTGCGCAGCCCGAGGATGAACAGGACGCTCGCGGCGAGATACGCGAGCTGGATGAACGCGGTTCTCACTGGTACTGCCGGAAGGCGGAAGTCGGAAAGCGGGGCTGGCTCACGTGGCGGCCCCCGTTATCCGTTTTCCGTCTTCCGCCTGCCGTCTTCCGTCCTCCGCTTTCCCCTTTCCGGTCGTTCTCTGAAACATCTTCAGCATCCGGTCCACGATCAGGAACCCGCCCACGATGTTCGTGGTCGCCGCGATCACCGCGATGAAGCCAAGCCAGGTCGCCATGCGGCTGTGTTGCGCGCCAGCCATGATGATCGAGCCCACCAGCGAAATGCCGGAAATGGCGTTGGTGGCCGCCATCAACGGCGTGTGGAGCAGCGGCGGCACCCGCGAGATCACCATGAACCCGGTGAAGGCCGCGAGCACGAAGATGTAGATCTCGAGCATTTTCATTTCAGCACGCTCCCCTCGTGGGTCACGAGCATGGCGCCGGTAATCTCGTCCTTCGGGTCGATCACCAGCGCGCCCTCCTTGGTGATGAGATGCTGCAGCAGCGTCAGCACGTTCTTGGCGAACATCTGGCTGGCGTGCAGCGGCACGGTGGCCGGCAGGTCGATCGGGCCCATGATGGTGACGCTGCCGGAGCGCACGGTCTCGCCAGCCCTGGTGAGCTCGCAGTTGCCGCCGTTCTCGGCGGCGAGGTCGACGATCACCGCGCCGGGACGCATGGTCTTCACCATATCCGCCGTGATCAGCCGCGGCGCCGCCTTGCCCGGGATGTTCGCCGTCGTCACGACGAGGTCGACGTCCTTCACCGCGCCCGCGATCGCGGCCAGCGTCCGCACCTTCTCGTCGTCGGTCTGCTCGCGCGCGTAGCCGCCCTTGGTCTCGGTGGACGCGCTCACCGCGTCGGACGCCACGAACGTGGCGCCGAGGCTCAGCACCTGCTCGCGGGCCGCGGGCCGCACGTCGAACGCCGAGACCACCGCGCCGAGCCGCCGCGCCGTGGCAATGGCCATCAGCCCGGACACGCCCGCGCCGATGACGAACGCGCGCGCCGGCTGGATGTTGCCCGCGGCCGTGGTGAGCATCGGCATGAACTTCGAGAGTTCCGCGGCGCCGAGCAGCACCGCCTTGTAGCCGGCGACGGTCGACTGCGACGAGAGGACGTCCATCGACTGGGCGCGCGTGATGCGCGGCACGAGCTCGAGCGCCAGGGTCGACACCTTCCGCTCGGCGAGCGTCTTCGCGATCGCGGCGTGCTGGCCGGGACGCAGCAGCGAGACGAGCGTCGCGCCGGCGTCGAGCATGCCCGCCTCGGCGTCCGTGGGCGGTTGCACCTTGAGGACGACGCGCGCGCCCGCGCACGCGGCCCGGGCGTCGTCGGCGATGCGCGCGCCCGCGGCCGTGTAGGTCGCGTCCGGGAACCCGGCCCGCTCACCCGCACCCCGCTGCACCACGACATCGACCTTCGACTTCACCAACCGGGCGGCACTATCAGGCGTCATGGCCACGCGCTGCTCGCGCGCGGCGGATTCCTTCAGGACAGCGACTTGCATCCAGTGGGGGAGAGGAGTTGCGACGGTCTCGGCGGACGCAGCGCGTCCGGTACGTACTCGGCGCCGCCCGGGGTGGCGGCGTGCATGACTCAGCCGGCAGGGATGTTATCGGGCACCCGCTCCCGTTTCAACGCAACCAGCCGCCGAATCGCTGAGATCCCCACCCACGGCCCGAGGGCGAGGATCGTGAACGCCCACGGCCAGCCGAACGCATTCTGCATCGGCGGCACGAGCTGGATGGTGACCGTCGTGAGCAGGCAGCC
>Ga0187893_10003046_pt1 | contig 35036 bp, 31 predicted proteins | sample MA1701074metaG_FD_139574 | JGI IMG/M metagenome (GOLD analysis project Ga0187893, IMG submission 139574) | White microbial mat communities from a basaltic lava cave in the Kipuka Kanohina Cave System on the Island of Hawaii, USA - MA170107-4 metaG ...
AGGACGGCATCCCCCCACAGGACGGCATCCCCCCACAGGACGGCATCCCCCCACAGGACGGCATCCCCCCACAGGACAGCGTCACCCCAAAGCGCTTTGCTGCCAAACACGACACCGCTGCCAGTAATCTTCTCGCCGGCGATCATCGACGCTGCGGATTTGTCAGCCGGTATCCTTGCGGCCAAGACCAGATTTAGGCTGCCCACTCCCCTTACGAAGACGCCATCGGGTATCGGTTCCGCGCTCGATTGCAAGATGGCGCGAAACTGTAATGGCGTTAGGGATGGGCGTGATTCGACCAAGAGTGCGACGGCGCCTGACCCCACTGCGGCCGCCATGCTGCTCCCCGAGAGCTGCAGCCGTTTGCCGTCGACCGTGTCTATCACCAGCTCAGGATGCTCCCGTGCGAGCGTCGATCCAGGCGCGAGCAGTCCAACAATCTTGTTGCCCGGCGCAACGAGATCCGGCTTGATCAGTCCCTCGAATCGCGTCGGCCCTCGCGAGCTGTACGTCGTCACCACGTCGTCGGACCGCTGCGCCGTCCCCTTCGTGTTGAGCGCCCCGACTGTGATCGCAAACGGCGAGACGCCTGGCGAGGTGATCCCGCCGAACACCTGCTGGCCGTTGGCGTCTTTGCCGAGATTTCCCGCCGACGCCACGACGACGATGCCGGCTCGATACGCGCGCTCCACGGCGTGGCATACGGGATCTAGAGCGCACGCCTGCAGGACCGGCCCACCGAGCGACAGATTGATGACGCGAATCCGGTAGCGCTCGCGGTTGGCAATCGCCCAGTCGATCGCCTCGATCAGGTCGCCCGCAAATCCCTGGCCCTCCGCGTCGAGAACTTTCAGGTTGATGATGTGCGCGCCAGGCGCCACGCCCCGCGCGCCGTCGCCCTTGCCGGCCGCCGCGATGATCCCGGCGACGTGCGTACCGTGCCCGTTCGCATCGCGGGCGCGCCCGCGCACGCCGCCGCTCGACCCGCCGCAGGCACGTGAACTGCGGCCGATGGTCTGGCCGCTGCGCGTCGACGTCGCCGTGAAGTCGACGCTTACGACGATGCGGCCGCGCAGCTCCGGGACCTCTGCCACGCCGGTGTCGACGACCGCCACACCGACCCCGGCGCCCGTGACACCGTCCATCCCCTCAGCCCACTCGTTCTCCCACACCTGGTCCGCGCCAATCGCCACCGTCGTCACGGCCATGTGGCCGTGCAGGCGGTAGTTACTCGAAAGCGATGTGCTGGATTCGCCGGCGAGTGTGCTGAGCGTTTCGGGCGGCGCTTTCACCACGGCGCCCGAGCTAAGCCGCTTGTGGACGCGCAGCCCGTGGCGCGCCGTCGCGCGCGCGACCTGTGACGGTGAGCCCGTCAGCAGCGCACACGTTTCGGTGCCAATGGCTTGCGCGGGCGTTCCCTGCGCCGACACGTCGGCGGCGGCGAGCAGCACCAGGGCGGTTACCCAGAGCACGAGCGTCCGGCTCACGCCGGACGCAACAGCCTGTGTGACGCCGAGCACCATTGATGTGCGCGACATCGGGAAGGGGACCACGGGGACTCCTCTCCAGGGGGAGATCAGCCTCGGGGTGAACGAACAGCAAAGGTTGTCGCTGACGCCGACGTCGAAAATGCCTGCGGCCGGAAACCGAGATTAAAAAGCGATTCCACGAGCACGCGCTGCGACCCGCCGATGGTGCGGATGGTCTGCAGGCGTCCGTCGCGAATGCGGTAGTAGATGGTCCGCCGCGATACGTTCAGCAGCTTGGCGGCCTGGTCGATCGTGACGCTTCGACCGAGACGCATGACAGTGACTGGTTCCGAGTGCGATCCAAGCGCAATAGACACGGGATTGGTGACCCTCCGGCTCTCGTGGAGTGGCAGAGTTGGTGCCAGGACGCGCGACAGTGTGCAGGCTGCTCGCAAGTCGATGATCTGTTGCCAGTTAGGGCGTGCAGGCATATGGCGAGCGGCCGACGAGACGAGGTGCAGCTGTCGGACGGTTGGCCGGTGGTGCGAGGCGTTCCGCGCGCGGCGATATACACCCAGCACAGCGACATAGTGAAATTTGCACGGGGGATAATGGCGGCCAAGAACTTGGCCGGAGTAACAGGAATTTGCAGACGCGACTGACCCGTATCGGCCTGATCCTCGCGGGCGCCGGTGTGCTGGCCGCCCTCGTGGTCGTGTTCCGTTTCGGTTCCTCCGGTCCCTCGCCGGCCCCGGAGCTCCGGCGTGGCGGCCAGATCGTCGCCTCGCTGCGCTCCGAGCCGCGGTCCTTCAATCGCCTCGTCTCGCGCGACTATGCCACGGAGGTCGTGACCCTCCTCACGCAGGGGCGGCTCGCGCGCATCAACCGCGCCACCTTCGAGCTGGAGCCGTGGCTGGCCGAAGGATGGGAGTCGAGCGCCGACGGTCGCACCCACACGCTGCGCCTCCGCCCGGGCGTCACCTGGTCGGACGGCACGCCGTTCACGTCGGCTGACGTCCTTTTCTCACTCCAGGCTGTGTACGACCCGAAGGCGCAAAGTGTCCTCACCAGCACGCTCGTCGTCGGTGGCCAACCGATCAAGGCGATCGCGCCAGACGCGCAGACGGTGGTCTTGACCTATGCCGCGCCGTCGGGACCGGGGCTCCGGCTGCTCGACAACCTGCCGATTCTCCCGAAGCACAAGCTCGAAGCGGCCCTCATGTCCGGATCGTTCGCCGCTGCGTGGAACAGCACGACGCCGCCCGCCGAGATCGTCGGCACGGGGCCGTTCGTCCTGCGGGAATACCAGCCGGGGCAGCGCCTGGTTCTCGAGCGCAACCCGCGCTACTGGCGCCGCGCCGCCGACGACGGCGCGCTGCCGTATCTCGATCGCATCGTGCTGGAAATCGTTCCGGAGCAAAACGCGGAATTGCTGCGCCTGCAGGCCGGCGAGCTCGATCTCACGTCGAGCGAGCTGCGGCCGGAAGACTACGTGCCGGTCCGCGAGGCCGAGAAGCAGGGACGGCTGCGGCTGATCGAGCTCGGCGTGGGTCCCGACGCCGACGCATTCTGGTTCTGCCTGAAGCCCGAGGTGAAAGCGAAGGACCCGCGGTTCAAGTACGTGCAACGGCCGGAGTTCCGCAAGGCGATCTCCCACGCCGTCGACCGCGAGGCATTTGCGGAGACCGTCTTCCTGGGCGCGGCGGTACCGGTGTGGGGCCCGATCACCCCCGGCAATCTCCAGTGGTTCTGGGCGGATGTGCCCCGGTACCCGCACAACGACCAAGAGGCGCAGAGTCTGCTCGCCACGCTGAACCTGCACGACCGTGACGAGCGCGATGGGGAAACCGTCGTCGCCGATCTGGACGGCGTCGAGATGCGCTTCACCGTGCTGACGCAGCGTGGCATCAGTTGGTATGAGCGCGGCACTGCGGTGCTGCGCGACGAGCTCGCGAAGATCGGCATCGTGCTCGACATCGTGCCGCTCGAAGTCGGCGCACTCATCCAGCGGCTCCTTGCATGCGACTACGACGCCATCTACTTCCGGCCGATGGCGACCGACCTCGATCCGGCGGGGAACCTCGATTTCTGGCTGAGCTCGGGCTCCGCCCACTTCTGGAACATCGGGCAGAAAACGCCGGCTGCCGATTGGGAGCGGCGCATCGATACGCTCATGCTGGAGCAGGCGGCCGCACTCGATCCCGCGCGCCGTCGGCAGGAGTTCAATCTCGTTCAACAGATTTTCGCCGAGAACCTCCCAGCGCTGTATTTCACCGCGCCGCGCTTGTACTATGCGCACAGCGCGCGGCTCCGCGGCGTCGTGCCCTCCGTGCAGCGGCCGCCGGTGCTCTGGAGCGCCGACACGCTCAGCGTGACCAATTGACGGCCTTTGTCGCCCGCAGACTCCTTTTTGCCGTTGCGCTCGTCTTTGTCGTCTCGTCGGCGACGCTGCTCCTGACCCGGCTCGCGCCGGGCGATGTCACCGCAGAACTTGGCCCGTTTGCCGCGCCAGCGGAGGTCGCCGCCGCCCGCGCGCGTCTCGGCCTCGACCGCGGTCCCGTCGAACAGTGGGCGCTCTGGATCGCACGCGTGGGACGCTTCGACTTCGGCGATTCCTTTCTCTACAACCGCCCCGTTCGGGATCTGGTCGGCCGCGCTACCGCCAATACTGCCATCCTCGCTGTTGTGGCGCTCCTGGCCGCCACCGCCTTCGGGATTCCGCTCGGCATCGTTTCCGGCAGCCGCCGCGGCACCGCTGCCACGGTGATTCGTGCTGTGTCGCTCGTGTGCCTCTCGGTACCACCGCTCCTGACGTCGCTCTTGCTCGTGTTCCTGGCCGCGACGACGCGGTGGCTGCCGGCGGGCGGGATGACGTCGGTCGACGCGCTCGACGGGCGGTGGTCCACATGGCTCGCCGATCTGGCGACCCACCTGCCCCTGCCGGCGTTGGCGCTCGCGCTCCCGATCGCCGCCACGTTCGAGCGGCTGCAGGCGCAGTCGATGGCCGAGGCGCTCCAGCAGCCATTCGTCACGGCGGCGGCGGCGCGGGGCGTCGCGCCGCGCGAGATCGTCCTGCGCCACGCCTGGCGCGTATCGCTGCGGCCGATCTGCGGCGTCTACGGGATTGCGATCGGCACGCTCCTCTCGGGCTCCTTCGTCGTCGAATTCGTCACCGCCTGGCCTGGGCTTGGCAGGCTGATGTACGAGGCGCTGCGTGCCAGGGACATCTATCTCGTTGCCGGGTGCGCGGCGATGGGCGGGTGGGTGCTCGCTGCGGGCATGATGGTCGGTGACCTGTTGCTCGCGGCTGCCGATCCCCGCCTTCGCGAGCAGGGGCGGGGATGAGGCGCGCCGGCCTGACGCTCGTCACGATCGTCGCCCTCGTCGCGCTCGGGGCACCATGGCTGGCGCCGAACCCGCCCGGCCGAAGCTTTCCGCAATCACTCTATGCACCGCCAACCGCCGTCCATCTCCGCGGTCTCCGACCATTTATTTATCAGCAACGTCTCATCAGCCGCCTGGAGCGGCGTTTCGAGGACGATGTGAGCCGCCCGGTCGCATTGCACTGGTTTGCAGACGGACGGCTCGTGTCGATCCCAGAGGGCGAGGGCCCCTTGCTGCTGCTCGGAGCCGATGCGCTCGGCCGCGATATTTTCTCGCGGCTCGTGTACGGCGCGCGCACCTCTCTGGCGCTGGCGCTCGCGGGCACGCTCGGGGCACTGGTCCTCGGCGCGCTCGTCGGGGGGCTCGCCGGCTACGCAGGTGGCCTCGTCGACGACCTGCTCTCGCGCATCACCGAATTCGTGCTCGTCCTGCCTGCGATGTACGTGGCGCTCGCGCTGCGGGCGGCGCTGCCGCTCGTGCTGCCGCCCGCCACTGTGTTCGTGCTGCTCGCGGCGATCTTCGGGCTGCTCGGCTGGCCGATCGTCGCGCGCGGCGTCCGCGCGATCGTCGCCTCCGAGCGCGAGCGCGAGTACGTCATGGCAAGTCACGCACTCGGGGCTGGTCCGTGGCGCATGCTGCTGCGCCATTTGCTGCCGTCCGCTGCAGGGTATATGGCTGTGCAGGCGACGCTCTTGCTGCCGGCGTTCATCCTGGCCGAGGCCACGCTCTCGTACGTTGGCCTCGGTTTCCCCGACACCGTGCCCACGTGGGGCACGATGCTGCAGAGCGCGGCCAACGTCTCGCTTCTCGGACAAGCGCCGTTGATGCTCGCGCCGGCTGCCCCGATCTTACTCGTCGTGCTCGGCGTCAACCTGTCGATACAGGGACGAGGCCGCACGCCTGTACAATTGGAACCATGAAACCATTCGCCGGCGTCTACACGCCGATCGCCACGCCGTTCCGCAGCGACGACACGCTCGACGAGCAGGGGCTGCGTGCGAATGTGGCGCGCTGGATGCAGACGCCACTCACCGGGCTGGTCGTGCTCGGCTCGAACGGCGAGGCGCCGCAGCTCGACGACGAGGAGGCCGATCGCGTCGTCGAGATCGTCCGCGGCGGCATGTCGCCGGGACGACCAATGATCGTCGGTACAGGCCGCGAGTCGACGCGGGCGACGATCAAGGCGACGAAACGGGCCGCGGTGGCGGGCGCCGATGCGGCCCTCGTGCGCACACCGGCGTTCTTCAAGTCGCAGATGACGACCGACGTCTTCGTGCGGCACTACCTCGACGTGGCCGAGGCGTCGCCCATTCCGGTGCTGCTCTACAACGTGACGATGTACACCGGCGTGAATCTGCTGCCGGACGCGGTCGCGACGCTCGCCACGCATCCGAACATCGTCGGCATGAAAGAGTCGGGCAGCGACCTCGTGCAGATTGCCGACTCCATCGCGCGCACGCCCGACGATTTCACGATTCTCGCGGGATCGGCGGCGACGCTCTTTCCCGCTCTCGCTGCCGGCTGCGACGGCGCGATCCTCGCGCTCGCGGCGCTGGTACCCGAGGCGTGCGTTCAGATGGTGACGCTCGTGCGGGCGGGACGCGTCGAAGAGGCACGCGCGCTGCAGGCGCGGCTCATGCCGCTCGGGCGGGCGATCGGCGCCCAGCACGGCGTGCCGGGCCTCAAGGCGGCCATGGATCTGCTCGGCTACGCTGGCGGGCCGCCGCGTCCACCGCTGCGGCCGGTCGCGCCACCGATCGTCGACGCATTGCGGTCGCAGCTGGCGGCACTTGGCTTGCTGGATCACGTGGTGAGCACGTAGCCGTCACATGATGCCCCTCCGAACCGTCATCCTGCTGACGCTCCTGGCGGTCGCGGCCGCCTGCGCCACCAACCCGGTGACCGGGCGCCGCGAGTTGTCGTTCATGAGCGAGGCGCAGGAGATCTCGATCGCCAACGAGAGCGAGCCGCAAATCAAGGCCGAGATGGGGGTGTACAACGACCCCGAGCTGCAGCGGTACGTCAGTGAGATCGGCTGGCGGATGGCGAAGATCTCCGAGCGCGCCCACCTGCCGTGGCGCTTCACCGTCGTCGACGTGCCGGTCGTCAACGCGTTTGCCGTGCCGGGCGGCGCTATCTACATCACACGCGGCATCATGCCGTTTCTCGACAGCGAGGCCGAGCTGGCCGGCGTCCTTGGCCACGAGATCGGCCACGTGACGGCACGGCATTCCGCGCAGCAGTACACGCGGCAGGTGAGCGGCCTGGTCGGGCTGACCGCGCTCAGTATCGTCGTGCCGGCGGCGCGGCCGTTCGGCGATCTGTCGGCCCAGGCGCTCGGCGTCCTGTTCATGAAGTACGGGCGTGAGGACGAGTTGCAGTCCGACGAGCTGGGCGCGCGCTATGAGTCGCGTCTGGGCTGGGACCCGGCAGGTGTACCGGCGTTTCTGTCCACGTTGGGGCGGCTCGACGAGGCCGCCGGTGATCGGCGCGGCATCCCGGGCTGGCTCTCGACACACCCCGACCCACTCTCGCGCGTCAACGAGATTCAGCCGATCGTTCAGCAGCTCAAGGCGGGTGGGCAGTTCTCGACCAACCGCGAGGCTTTTCTTGCGCGTATCGACGGGATCGTGTTCGGCGACAACCCGGAACAGGGGATCGCGCGCGGCAGCGCGTTCCTGCATCCGGTGCTGCGGTTCCGGATCGATTTCCCCACCGGGTGGGAGATCCAGAACAGTCCGCAGCAGGTGGTGGCAAAAGCGCCGGGCGCCGACATCTTCATGCTGCTGCAGCTCGTGAAGCAGCCGCGCGGGCGGAATATCGAGGAGATCGCGCTCAACAGCATGGGGGACGCCGGCTTCCGTCCTGTCCAGGGCGGACGGACGACAATCAACGGGCTCGATGCCTTCGTCGGCGTCTATCAAGGACAGATAGATGGGCTCGGCGCGGTCGCCACGCGCGCCGCGCACATCGCGCATAACAAGAACGTCTTCATTGTCGCCGGACTCGTATCGCAGCGGGTGTTCGAACAGGCCGACGGGGCGTTCAGCACGAGCATCAGGTCGTTTCGGCCGCTTTCGGCGGCGGAGGCCGAAGAGATCCGTCCCAACCGCATCGACTTCTATGTTGTTCGCGCAGGGGACACCTGGGCCTCGATTGCCGAACGCGGAGGCGGCGCGATCAAGCCCGCCACGCTCGCCGTGATGAACGGTGCTGCGCCGGAATCGGCGCCGCAGGTCGGTGCCCGGATCAAGATCGTCGTGGGTGGCTGACGATGAGGCGCCGATGGCAGCGCGCGCTTGCGGGTGTGGCCGCCGCCGGCTTCGCGGTTCTTGTCTACGAGTACTTGAGGCTTCCGGACGTCCGCCCGCTCGCCACGATCAATCCGTCGACGACCGCCTTCATGGAGATGCGCGCCGCCGAGGCCGCGCGCGAGGGGCGCACGGTGCGCCGCGTGCAGCGCTGGGTGCGGTACTCGCAGATCTCACCCGCCTTCAAGCGGGCGGTACTCGTGGCCGAGGACGCCGCCTTCTGGGATCATGAGGGCGTCGACTATGAGGAGCTCCAGAAGTCGATCCGAGTGAACTGGGAGCAGGGCCGGGCTGTGCGGGGCGCGAGCACGATCACGCAACAACTCGCCAAGAATCTCTATCTGTCGCCGTCGAGGAACCCGCTGCGCAAGCTGCGCGAGCTGGTGATCGCTCGCCGCCTCGAGGCAGCGCTGCCAAAGGCACGCATCTTCGAGATCTATCTCAATGTGATTGAGTGGGGAGACGGCGTTTGGGGCGCGGAGGCCGCCGCGCGGACCTACTTCGGCCTGCCCGCATCTGCACTCGATGCCGAGCAGGCCGCGCTGCTGGCCGGCGCGATCGTCAATCCACGTGTGCACAATCCTGCACGGCCAACGTCGCGGCTTCGCCGTCGGCAGCAGATCATTCTGAGTCGAATGAGGGAGGTGACCCCGCCTCCGTCCGTGCCGCGCGCCGCGATCGCGCCCGAGGGGGCGCCGGTCGAAGCGTTACTTTTGCCGCCAGAAATCGTCGCGAATCCCGTCCCTGATGCACCGCACGCGCTGTCGGACGACGAGGCGATTCCGACCGAGCCGCCGCCGCCGATGACGGAACAGATACCGTAGGAAACGTTATTGCTGAGCCACGCTCCGCGTCGTTCCCCTGTATAATTTCCGCGGCTCGTACCCTTCGTCACAGTTGAACACGTCCGAGAAACCCTGACGGGAGCACTTCAGTTGTCCGTCCGTCCGGGAATCCGGGCCGTGCGCGTACGCGAGCAGGCGCGATGATCAACTATACCGAGCGGCTCTCGCTTCTCATGCGCGACATCGTAGCGCGTGTGCCCACGCTGTCGTTCATCGACATGCGGCGCGTGCTCGTCTTCGCGCGGTCGGGACGCACGACCGCCGAAGGCGCGTTTGCGACGTGCCACTGCATCTGCCTGCCGCCCAGCGAGCCGGGCTACTACTACTGGCGCGACCGTGACACAGGATGTCTGACGCGCCGCTCCGAATGGTTCGTGACGAAATCTCCCAAGGTGCGCCTCGCCGATCAGCCCATCGACTACATGGTGTCGTTCACGCTGCCGCGGTTCTGCGATCAGATGCTCGCGCGCACGCGCAAGCAGGTGCACTACAAAGGGCAGCCGAACTGGGTGGCGAAGCTCGACACGATCGTGCACGAGCTGTATCACATCGATCCCGAACGTCCCGGCATCCGCCGCATGGAGCGGGCCGACGGTACCTACTCGGCCAACTGCCACGGCGATCGCTTCTTTGCGAACGTGGTTGCAATGGTGAACCAGTATCTGGACACCAAGCCGGATCCGGCCATTACCGACTTTCTGCGCCATACCTTCGACGAGCTCACGAATCGATTCGGCGGCGTTGCCGGCACCGCGTTTCGGGCCTATCCGTCGTACCCGCAGCGCTACACCGAAGCACTCGTCCCGCAGCCCCCGTCGCCGCTGGACGTCAGCTGCCGCGTGGAACCGCTCGCGCTGCCGCGCGTGACCACGGTGTATACCGAAAAGGATCTCGCGCTGCGCGACTTCCTGCGGACGGGTTCGCGGCGGATCGGCCCCGATCGGCGCATCCGCGATCGCCGCGATTCCCAGCACCGCGCCGCCTGATAGCCCGCGTACGTGGCGTCCGGCTTCAACCGGACCTGCGGCTACAGTGCCTCGAGGTCGCCCCCTGGAGCATATCCATCGCGACGCCTTCTCGGCGAGCAGGGTCGCCCGTCAGGCGGCACATCGTTGAAACGCGTCACGGCCACGTGTGGCGCGCTGAGAAGAGCGGCGGTCCCGCGATCGCGCTGCGTAGCGGTTACCGCGCCGACTGGATAGAGCCAGGAAACACCCGCGGCCTGACGGCGTCGTTACCTTCTTCCACTTCTTCCACTTTCCCTCCGACCCTCCGCGCCCCGACGAACCGCCGCGCCCAGTACGACGCGGTATACGGCTCGACCCGCACGACACCTTTCGAGCTGGGCGCGTGCACGAACCGTCCGTTCCCGAGCGCGATGCCGACGTGCGACGCGCCTCGGGCGATGGTTTCGAAGAAGAGCAGGTCGCCTTCCCGCACCTCGTCCAAGTCGACGGAACGGCCCGCCTGATACTGATCGCGGACCTCGCGCGGCAAGGCGAGGCCGTGCCGTCCGAACACCCATTGCACGAAACCGCTGCAGTCGAAGCCGGACGGATCGCTGCCGCCGTTGCGGTAGGGGACCCCAAGGAATTCCAGTGCGGTGTTGATCAGGCTCGGCGGGTCGGCCTCCGCTGGAACGCCCGCGGACGGATCGGCGGGCGCCTCCACGCGATCGGGCGGCGCGTCTGACGTGCCCGGCGGGAGCGGTGCCCCCGGAAACGGACGGGGGACGCCACCCCGCGTGGCGCACGCGCCGCTCGCCATCGCCAGGAACAGCACGATTGCCCGGAAGATCACGCTCGTCATATCGACGTAACTCGCTGACTTCGCTAGTGTTCGGCGCCGCCGAATCTGGACAGCCCCGCTCGTGCCGGTTATCATAAATCGGTACTATGGAGCAGACGCTCCTGCTGAACGCGTCGTACGAGCCTCTGAAAGTTGTTCACTGGCAGAAGGCGGTGACGCTCTGGTGCCAGGGGAAGGTGGAGGTGATTGCGGTCCACGACCGCGAGATAAGGGCCGTCTCGTTCAGCTTCAAGCTGCCCTCGGTCATCCGCCTCCTTCGCTTCGTCAAGATCAAACGCCGGTTCGATTACGTCCCCTTCTCGCGGGCGAACATCTACGCGCGCGACAGCTATACGTGCCAGTACTGCAACGAGGCGCTGCCGACGTCGGATTTGACTTTCGATCATGTGGTGCCGGTCGCCCAGGGCGGCCGCAAGGACTGGGAGAACATCGTTACTTGCTGCATTTCCTGCAACCGCCTGAAGGGCGGACGCACGCCCGCTGAGGCGGGGATGAAGCTGTTCCGCACGCCGCGGCGCCCCGATTCGGCGCCGGCGATCCGGATCACCATCGGACTCCGCAACGCGCCCGAGAGCTGGCGCGACTACCTCTACTGGAACGTCGAACTCGAAGACGATACCTAACTCAGAAGCTCAAGACGCAAACTCAAGAAACAGAGTTTTTCGTGTTGGAATGGAGCTGAAGGTTTGCGTTCTGCGTTTTGAGTTTTGAGTTGCCGCATGCCCACCATCACGTCTGTCTCCCCGCTGCGCGCGGTTGAAGGCGGACGAGTCACGATCCGCGGCTCCGGGTTTTCCGCCGATGCGCTGCCGGCCGTCAGGCTCGGCGACGTGCCCGCGCGCATCGCCTTCGCCTCCACGACACGTCTGGTCGTCATCGTACCGGCCGAGGTGAACGGCGGCCGCGTCGACGTGAAGGTGTCCGGCGTGTCGCTCCAGACGGCCTATATCACCGTGGGCGCGCGCTGGGCGACGGGTCTGCACCAGGTCGATAATCCAGTGTTCGATCGGCGCGGCAACCTGTTTGTGACCTACAGCGGATCGCGCGGACAGGAATCACCGGTCTCGATCTTCCGCGTCACCAGCGACGGCACACGCGAGTCGTTCGTCTCGGGCATCGTCAACGCCACGTCGCTTGCCTTTGGGCCCGACGGCCTGCTGTACGTCTCGAGCCGCTTCGAGGGGTCTGTCTACCGCGTGAAGGAGGACGGTGTGCAGGAGCGGGTCGCGTCGGACCTCGGCGTCGCCTGCGGGCTGGCGTTCGACGACGACGGATGGTTGTACGTGGGCGACCGATCGGGGACGATTTTCCGCGTCCGCGACGGGCGTGCGAACCCATTCGCCACACTGCCGCCGAGCGTCGCCGCGTTTCATCTTGCGATGAGCAACGCACGCGAGCTCTTCGTCACGGGTCCCACGCTCAATGCCTACGATCCGGTCTATCGGATTAGCCGCGAGGGTGAGGTGCGCACCCTTCCATGCCCGCTCGGCCGGCCGCAGGGGCTCGCCTTCGACGGCGACGGCACCCTGCACGTCGTCGATGCGCTGGCTGGCGCAAGCGGCGTCTACCGGTTTGCCGGCCTCGAGCGTCCCCCCGAGCTAGTCGTTTCGGGTGCCGCGCTCGTCGGGCTTGCCTTCGGTCCGCGCGGCGAAACGGTCGTCACGTCCAACGACACCGCGTACCGCTTCGACTAACCAATTTTCCGTCTTCGTGGATTAGACTCGGCGCCTGTGTCTCGCGTGTTCGCCCGCAAGCCGATCGCCGATCTGCAACCGCCCTCCGACGACGCGCGCTCGCTGAAGCGGGTGCTGGGCGCGGGTGACCTGGTCATGCTGGCGATCGGCGCGGTGATCGGCGCAGGCATCTTCGGCGCAATCGGAACGGCGGCAGCAGGGCAGGTCGCTCCGGACGGCGCAGTGATCCGCTACGGCGCGGGTCCCGCGCTGATCTTCTCCTTCGTGCTGCTCGCCGGCGCATGCGCGCTCGCCGCCCTCTGCTACGCGGAGCTGGCGGCGATGATTCCGCAGGCCGGGAGCGCCTATGCCTATGCCTACGCCACGCTCGGCGAACTCGTCGCGTGGATCATTGGCTGGGATCTGATCCTCGAGTACGCGGTCGGCAACGTGGCGGTCGCGATCTCGTGGGGCGACTATTTCACGACGCTCTTGCGTGGCATCGGCCTCGATCTGCCTGCATGGCTCTCCACCGGGTATCGGACGGCTCTCCTCAGCGCGACCCCCGACGTCCACGGCCTGCTCGACACGGCTCCGCGCGTCCTCGGCGTGCCGGTGCTCGTCAATCTACCGGCATTCGGGATCGTCATGATCATCACGTGGCTGCTCCTCCGCGGTGCGCGGGAGACCTCGAGGGCCAACAACGTCATGGTCGTGATCAAGCTCGCTGCGCTCGGCCTGTTCGTGGCGGTCGGACTGATGAGCATCGACCCCGCGAACTACACGCCGTTTGCGCCCAATGGCTTCACCGGCATCCACCAGGGCGCGGCGATCGTGTTCTTTGCCTACATTGGCTTCGACGCGATCTCGACGGCTGCCGAGGAGACGAAAAACCCGCAGCGGAATCTGCCGATCGGCATCATCGGTGGGCTGGCCATCTGCACCGTCATCTATGTCCTCGTCGGCGCCGTGCTCACCGGCATGGTGCCGGCGTCCGAGCTGGCGGTGGCCGATCCGCTCGCGCGGGCGCTCGAGCTTGCCGGCTACGGCGGCGTTGGCTGGCTCGTGGCCCTCGGCGCGGTCGCGTCGATGTCGGCGGTGCTGCTCGTGTTCCAGTACGGCCAGCCGCGCATTTTCTTTGCGATGGCGCGCGACGGGCTCTTGCCAGCATGGGCGGCGCGCGTCGATCCGAAAACGCGCATCCCGTACGTGACGACGCTCGTGACCGGGATCGTCGTGGCGGTGGCGTCCCTCGTCGGAGACGCGGCCGAGACCTACGATCTCACCAACATCGGCACGCTCTTCGCGTTCGCGCTCGTGTGCACCGGCGTCCTCGTCCTGCGCATCGCCGAGCCGGCGCGTCCGAGGCCGTTCAAGGTGCCGCTCGTCTGGGTGGTTGCACCCCTCGGCGTGGCCGCGTGCGTGTTCGTGATGATCGGGCTGCCGCCGCAGGCATGGGAGCGTTTCGGCATCTGGCTCGCGATTGGTGCCGTGCTTTACGTCGTGTACGGGATCCGCCACAGCCGCCTGCGCGTCGGGTAGAATGGAAGTTTCGGCGACCATCGAAAAACCCGTCGGTAGCAGGGTCGCGCGCGGACTGTGCGCGCTGGGGTGCGTGTTAGATATGGCGCACGATTGGATTGCGGTGCGCGGCGCCCGCGTTCATAACCTCAAGAACATCGACGTTGACCTCCCCCGCGACCGGATAGTCGTCATCACGGGGCTGTCGGGCTCCGGCAAGTCGTCGCTGGCGTTCGACACGATCTATGCCGAGGGGCAGCGCCGCTACGTTGAATCGCTTTCTGCGTACGCGCGTCAGTTCCTCGAGCAGATGGAGAAGCCGGACGTCGACCTGATCGAGGGACTCTCGCCCGCGATCTCGATCGAGCAGAAGACCACCGGCTCGAATCCCCGTTCGACCGTCGGCACGGTCACCGAAATCTACGACTACATGCGGCTGCTGTTTGCCAACATCGGCGTGCCGCACTGTTACAGCTGCGGCCGCGAGATCGCGTCGCAGTCGCTCGAGCGGATTCTCGACCTGGTGATGCTCTACCCGCAGGACGCACGGATCAACGTGCTCGCACCGATCGTCCGCGGCCGCAAGGGGGAGTTCAAGAAGGAGCTGCAGGCGCTGCGTCACCGCGGGTTCACCAAGGTGCGCGTCGACGGCCAGTTCCGCTCGCTCGAGGAGGATCTCCGGCTCGATCGGCGCCGCAACCACACGATCGAGGTGGTCGTCGACCGGTTGATCGTCAAGTCGGGAATCGAGCGCCGGCTGGCCAGCTCGCTCGAAGTCGCGCTCGATCTCGGGAACGACATCGTGGTAGTCAACGCGTTCGAGCAGGGTGACCAGCTCTTCTCGCGGCGCCTGGCGTGCGTGGCCTGCGGCATTTCGATGCCGGAGATGACGCCGCGCGCATTTTCGTTCAACTCGCCGCACGGCGCGTGCTCCGTCTGTCAGGGCCTTGGCGCCACCTATGACTTCGACCCGCGCCTCGTAGTGCCAGACGAATCGAAGTCGCTGCTCGGCGGCGCCATCGCGCCGTGGGCGCGCGGCGACCGCCGGCTGGTGCGCGAGGCGATCCTCGCGCTCGCGCGGGCCTACGGCATCGATCCGCAGGCGCCGTTCGCGAAGCTGTCGAAGAAGCACCGCGACCTGCTGCTGTACGGTCCCGGTGGATCCCGTCGGGTGCGCGGCTCGGCGGAGGCGGAGGACGCGGCCCCGGCCTCTATAGAGGGGGACGAGGACGAGGCGGAGGAGTTCGAACTGCCAATCCGACGCCGCACGCGCGAGTCGGACCTCGACCCGTTCGGCAAGGACTTCGAAGGGGTCATCCCCAATCTTCGCCGCCGCTACGAGGAAGGCTCATGGGTGGTGCAGGAGGACCTCGAGCCCTACCGCACGCTGCGCGAGTGTCCGACGTGCCGCGGCCAGCGACTCAAGCCGCAGAGCCTCGCGGTGCGGGTCAAGGGGCGCGGCATCGCCGAGCACGTCGGTCTGCCGGTCAGCGAGGCACTCGACGTGTTCGAGCGCTTCGAGCTGAGCGAGCGTGAGGAGCTCATCGCCGGCCGTGTACTGCGTGAGATTCGGGAGCGGCTTCAGTTCCTGCACGACGTCGGCGTGGGGTACTTGACGCTGAATCGGAGTGCGGCGACGCTCTCGGGCGGAGAAGGGCAGCGGATCCGGCTCGCCACGCAAATCGGCGCCAATCTGTCGGGCGTCCTGTACGTACTCGACGAGCCGTCGATCGGCCTGCACCAGCGCGACAACCGGAAGCTCCTGTCGACGCTGTCCCGCCTGCGCGATCTTGGCAACACGGTGGTCGTCGTCGAGCACGACGAGGAGACGATCCGTACGGCCGACTACGTGGTCGACCTTGGCCCGGGCGCCGGCGAGCACGGGGGGCACGTGATCTTCCAGGGACCGCCCGCCGAGCTGCTGAACGACGGCCACGGATCGCTGACCGGCGCCTACCTGCGGGGCGAGCGGTTCATCCCGACGCCCGCGGCCCGGCGGCTTGCGCTCAAAGGCCACATCGTCATTCGGGGCGCACGCGCCAACAATCTCAAAAACATCGATGTCGCGATTCCACTCGGCACCCTGACGGCGGTGACGGGCGTCAGCGGCTCCGGGAAGTCGACGCTCGTCAATGACATTCTGTACCGATCCCTTGCGCGCACGATCTACAAGGCCTCGGCCGATCCCGGACCGCACGACTGCATCGAGGGGGTGGCACTCGTCGACAAGGTGATCGAGATCGATCAATCGCCGATCGGCCGCACGCCCCGCTCGAATCCTGCAACCTACACGGGTATGTTCACGTTCATCCGCGAGTTGTTTGCGATGATGCCCGAGGCGAAGGCGCGCGGGTTCCGGCCTGGGCGCTTTTCGTTCAACGTCAAGGGGGGTCGCTGCGAGACGTGCCAGGGCGACGGCGTCATCGCGATCGAGATGCACTTCCTGCCGGACGTCTACGTGACCTGCGAACAGTGCAAGGGACGACGGTACAACCGCGAGACGCTGGAGGTGCATTACCGTGGCAAGTCGATTGCTGAGGTGCTCGAGCTGACCGTCGATCAGGCGCTGCCGCTGCTCGAGAACATCCCCCCGATCGCATCGAAGCTCCGCACGCTGCAGGACGTCGGGCTCGGCTACATCGAACTGGGGCAGTCGGCCACGACGTTGAGCGGCGGCGAGGCGCAGCGGGTGAAGCTGGCGCGCGAGCTGTCGCGCCGGAGCACCGGCCGCACGCTCTATATCCTCGACGAACCGACCACCGGGCTCCACTTCGAGGACACCCGCAAGCTGCTCGACGTCCTGAACAAGCTCGTCGATCAGGGGAATACCGTCGTTGTCATCGAGCACAATCTCGATGTCGTCCGGTCGGCCGACTATCTGATCGATCTCGGCCCCGAAGGCGGGGCTGCGGGCGGGTTGGTCGTCGCCTCCGGCACACCCGAGGAGGTCGCTGACAATACGCGCTCGGTGACGGGTGCATTCTTGCGCCCGGTTCTTCGTCGGTAGCGAGTCCGAGTGTGGTAAAATCGCCACAACGCTCGTGAATAGCATTGTGGCTGCCATGCAACATCGCGATGCTCCGACTCGATGATCGCGCGTTCACTTAGCTACAAAGGTCTCCCTGCCAACGAGTTAAGAGGTTCGTCGCAGACTACACGGCTCGGCACCGTGCTTGCTTTATCCCTGCAAACCTCCACAGACACCGCTAGCGGCCAGGGAGCCTGATGCACGCACAACGGACGCTTCGCCGATCGATCTCCTGCGCTGGAATCGGCCTCCATTCGGGCAACAAAGTCACCCTTTCCCTCAAACCTGCAGCCGGTAATAGCGGCATCCGCTTCCGCCGCGCCGACCTTGGTGGTCTCGAGGTGCCGGCGAGTGTCAGCCACGTCGGCGGCATCAATCATGCGACGGGGCTCACGCGCGATGCCGTCACTGTGGATACGGTGGAACATCTGCTGGCGGCCTTCGTCAGTCTCGGCGTCGACAATGCCATCGTGGAGCTGAACTCGCCCGAAGTGCCGATCATGGACGGCAGCGCGGCGCCGTTCGTCTACCTGATTCAGGAGGCGGGCATCAAGCAGCTGGCCGCTCCGCGCCGGTACCTGAAGGTGCTACGGCCGATCTCGTTCTCGCGAGGCGACAAGCGGATCGCGCTGTATCCGTCCGATCACTTCAAGGTGACCTACAGCATCGCCTTCGATCACCCGCTGCTGCGGCACCAGTCGCGGACGGTTCGCATTTCGGAGGAATCGTTCGTCGAGGACATCGCGCCGGCGCGCACGTTCGGGTTCCTCGAGGAAGTCGAAATGATGCGGCAGCAGGGGCTGGCGCTCGGCGGGTCGCTCGAGAATGCGGTCGTGATTGGCGATACGGGCGTGCTGAACAATGCCCTCCGTTTCGAGGACGAGTTCGTGCGCCACAAGATCCTCGACGTGATCGGCGACATGGCGCTCGTGGGGCATCCGATCATCGGGCATCTCATCGCGCATCGCGGCGGCCATGCGCTGCACACTGCATTCGCGGCCCGGGTACTGGAAGAAGTCGATGCGTGGACGCTCGTGGACGCGCCGGTTGTGCCGGCTCCGGCGTCTTCGGTCATGCTGCCCGCCAAGAATGCCGTGCGGGCGATCAACTGACGCGCAGGCTGACGCCTGCGCGGAACTCATCCAAAACTCTTAAGCGCCGAGGGCTCGTCCGGCTGGACCTCGAGCACATCGTGTGCCCCGGTCATGGTCAGCATCGTCTCGACGCGCTTCTGCACACCGGCGAGTTTCAGCATGCCGCCGGCCTCCGCGGCTGCGCGATGGAGATCCATGAGACATCCGATCGTCGCGCTGTCGACGTAGGTGACGCTCGACAGATCGATCAGCAGACGACGTTCGCCGGCGGTGATGAGGGAGGTGACGCTGCTGGTAAAGTCCGAGAGCAGGGGATACAGGAGACGCGTCTCGTTGACGCGCACGATCGCCACTCCTTGCGCGCGATCGGTAGTGAGATTCACGCCGGCCTGTTGCGTGCGCGATGAGTCGTCGATGCGCGCATGATAACATGCCGACGCTCGTGTACCAATCGTTCACTCATACAGATGGTGAGCTCACGTGCGACGGCGTGAGCGTCGCCGCAATCGTTGCACGCGTCGACACTCCCGTTTACATTTACAGCGCGCGCGCCATGCGCGACGCCTACCGCGCCATCGACGAGGCGTTTGCCGCCTGTCCGCACGTCATCCATTACGCGCTCAAGGCGAACTCCACGCTTGCGCTCGTGCGGCTCCTGCGCGCGCTCGGCAGTCGCGTCGATGCCAACTCCGGCGGCGAGATCCAGGTGGCGCTACGCGCTGGTTATGAGCCGCGCGACATCGTCTTCACCGGCGTCGGTAAGACGCGTGACGAGCTGGAACGCGCCGTCGCGCTCGGCGTCGGCGTTATCAATGCGGAATCGGCCGGGGAGCTCGATCGTATTGGTGCGATTGCGTCCGCACAGGGCCGCGATGCGCGCGTGGCGCTGCGTGTCAATCCCGATATCGACGCCGGCAGTCACCCGAACATCTCGACGGGTCTCAAAGTCAACAAGTTCGGCGTGCCACTGACCGAGGCGCGGGCGATGTATCGCGAACGCCGATCGCGTGCCGGCCTGCGTCTCGTCGGCGTTCACGTCCATATCGGATCGCAGATCACCACGGCGGATCCACTACGGAAGGCGGCGCGAGCCCTCGCGTCGCTCGCCTCGGAGCTGCGCGCCGATGGGATCGCACTCGAGCACGTCGACGTCGGCGGGGGCCTCGGCATCCCGTACGAGGGACGTCCGATGATCGGCCCCGCCGAATACGCCGAGGCGGTACTCCCGGAGCTGCGGCCGCTCGGGCTGCCGGTGCTCCTGGAGCCCGGGCGGGCCATCGTCGGGCGCGCCGGCGCACTCGTGGCGCGCGTCGTCGATACCAAACACTATCCCGATGGGCGGCAGTTCGCGGTGCTCGATGCCGGCATGGCGGAGCTCATACGGCCGGCGTTGTATGGCTCATACCACCATATCGTGCCGATCCGGCCGCGATCCGGGGCCGAGAGTCCGTGGGATGTCGTTGGCCCGATCTGCGAAAGCAGCGACCTGTTTGCCCGCGAGCGGGCGCTTCCACCTCTGGAGGTCGATGACACGGTGGCGGTGCTCGATGCCGGTGCCTACGGATCTGTCATGGCTTCGAACTACAACAGGCACCCGCTGCCCGCCGAGGTGCTCGTCGATGATGGGCAGTGGACGGTGATCCGCCGCCGGCAGACGCTCGACGACATGCTGGCACTCGAGCAATGAAACGAGCCACGGACCACGGACCAGGCACGGACCAAGCACGAGGCATCAGGTACCAGGTACTGGCGTGACGGGGTTACTCATCGCGTTCGAGGGCCTCGATCAGAGCGGCAAGCAGACCCAGGCCGAACTGCTACGCGAGAGGCTTGCAGCCCGGGGGCACACGGTGCAGTTCCTCTCCTTTCCGGACTACAAGACGGTGATCGGCGAGGAAATCGGCCGCGCACTCCGGGGCGAGCGTCAGTACACCCCTGATGTCATGCAACTCCTCTACGTCGCGAACCGCTACGAGTGGAAGCAGGAGATCGCCGCCGCGCGCGACCGTGGCGAGATTGTCGTCTGCGACCGGTACCTGGCCTCGAGCGTCGCGTACGGCGAAGCGCAAGGGCTCGAGGCCGCGTGGCTCGTCGCCATCCAGCGCTACCTCCCGCAACCGGATATCACGATCCTGCTCGACATCCCGCCCGACGTTTCGGCGCGGCGCAAGCGGGACGGCCGTGACCGCTACGAGCAGGATTTCGCGCTCCTCGCGCGCGTCCGCGACAGCTATCTGCGTCAGGCGCAGGGCGGCTGGGCGCGAGTCGACGCCGACCGCGATCGCGATGCCGTGGCGGCAGACGTCTGGGCCGCTGTGAGTCCGAAACTCTAGGCGGCTCTCTGCGTCGACCGCGACGGCAGCGTCGCTCGCGCGACTGTCAGCGCCCGAACCTCCCGTACCCCAGCCTCGAGCAGCACCGCCGCGCAGGCGTTCAGGGTCGCGCCCGTCGTTCGCACGTCATCGACGAGGACGACGACGCGGCCGGCAAGCCACCGCCGCCGCGACCGTTGTGAGAGCAGCGGGGACAGGGCGAAGGCGCCGCGGACGTTGCGTCGGCGCGCGGCAGCCGTCAGGCCGGTCTGCGGCGGTGTCGCTCGCTTGCGCCAGAGCGCGTGGACGACCGGCGGCCCGAGCTGTCGTGCCAGCGCATCAGCTTGATTGAAGCCGCGCCGCATGCGGCGCCAGCCGTGAAGCGGCACGGGCGCGACGCAATCCGCATCGTGCAGCAGCCCTGCGCCGGCCGATCTCAGGACCGCACCAAGCGGCCGCGCGAGTACTCGGCGTCCGTCGTACTTGAACGCCTGCAGGATGTCGCGCAGCACTCCGTCGTATTCGCCCGCCGCGCGGGCCGTGTGCACGAGCGGCGGCCGGCGGCGACAGCGCGGGCACCGTTCGAGCGCGGTACTGATCACGCGCCACGAAGCGAGGGGGTCGCCGCACGTGCGGCACAAGGGTGCGGTACCGAGACGTACGGCGCTCCAGCAGGGGTGGCACACGGGACCGTCGAGCGGCCGCTCGAGCACCCTATCGCAGGCGGCGCAACACGGCGCGATCGTGGTGGCAAGGAGCGCGTCTACGCCTGATCGGCAAACTCGTAGCGCGCGGCATTCCCCCAGAGCCGCTCGAGCCCGTAGAAGGCGCGGCAATCGCGGCTGAAGATGTGGACGACGAAATTGAAGTAGTCGAGCAGGATCCACTCGGACTTCTCGATTCCTTCCGCCAGGGCAGGCCGCTCGCCGAATTCCTTGCGGAGCGCTTCGGTGACGGCATCCGCGACTGCCTGGATCTGCCGCGGATTCGTCCCGGTACAGATCACGAAGTAGTCGGTGAACCCCCCCGCCTTCCGCAGATCGAGGACGACGACGTCAAGCGCCTTCTTCTCGCGGACCGCGTTCACCGCGCCCGACACCGCTCTGGGCAGCTTCGCCGGCGGTCGCGGGGCCGTTTTGCTGGCAACTCTGGACTTACGTGCCCTGGACGTCTTGGTCGTGACCATGCAAGTGGCTTTCCAGATACAAGTGGTGCGCGGCGATATGCCGCGCCACGCCGGCCGGTACGAGATCGTCGATCGGCTGCCGTGCGGCGAGGCGCGCGCGGATGGCCGTCGAAGATACGTCACGCGTCCGGGCTTCGACGCGAAAAATCGCGGTGGGACCCGCCATCGCGCCGCGTGGCGCAGCGGCGCGCACCCGTGCCAGCAACTCCGGTCCCCGCGACAGGGCGGCGTCAATCGTCACGCCCGGGCGCGCCACGACGACGAAATGCGCGCCGTCGAGGACGGCGGGAAACTCGTACCAGGTGGCAATTTCTGCAAACGCGTCAGCGCCGAGGATGAAGTACAACTCCCACGGCTGCCAGCCGCCGGCACGGAGACTCCGCAGCGTGTCCGCCGTGTACGAGTTTCCGGGTCGCCGTACTTCCAGGTCCGAGACGCGGCACCCGGCGTGATTATCGATCGCGAGCGCCACGAGGGCGAACCGATGGAACGCGGTGGCGTGCGGATGGATGGGCCGGTGGGGCGGGTCGTGAGAGGGGACGAACAGGACCTCGTCGAGCGCCAGCGCCGATCGCGCCGCATCCGCTGCGTCGAGGTGGCCGAAGTGAATCGGATCGAAGGTGCCGCCCAATACGCCGAGACGCCGCGCCCCTCGACTGTCGCTCGGGGCGCCCTGAGCCGCGCCGAAGGGCGTCATGCGTTGGGGGATGCCACGACGGACGCTTCGCCGGCGGCGCGCCCCGCCGCGACCTGCCGCCAGGCGGCTTCGAGCAGCTCACCGACTCCTTCGCCAGTGACGGCCGAAATCCGGTAGAAGGGAAGACGCCGTTGCCGCACTCGCGCCTCCAGGCGCTCGAGGCGGGAAGAGTCGTCGAGGGCGTCGATCTTGTTGGCCGCTACGACCTGCGGCTTGGCCGCCACTCTGGGGTCGAACAGCCGTAGCTCCCCCAGGATGACCTCGAAGTCGTCGACCGGATCGCGCCCCGACGCCCCCGACACGTCGACGAGATGGATTAGGACCAGCGTCCGCTCGATGTGCCGCAAAAAGCGATCACCCAGCCCCTGTCCGGCATGCGCCCCGGCGATGAGGCCGGGCACATCGGCGACGACGAAGCTGCGGTCGTCGCTCAGCGTGACGACGCCGAGGTTCGGCGTCAGCGTCGTAAAGGGATAGTCGGCGATTTTCGGGCGCGCAGCCGAGATCCGTGCAATCAGCGTCGACTTGCCGGCATTGGGAAAGCCAACCAGGCCGACGTCGGCGAGCAGCTTCAGCTGCAGGCGAAGGAGCCGGTCTTCACCCGGCTCGCCCGGCTCCGTGCGGCGCGGCGCGCGATTCGTCGACGTGGCGAAGCGGGCGTTCCCCCGCCCGCCGCGGCCGCCCTTCGCGACCAGCACGCGCTGACCTTCCTCGGTCAGGTCAGCCAGTAGCTGCAAGCCCTGTTCGTCGCCCGGATGCTGGCTCGCGTCCGGGTCTCGCGCGAACACGAGCGTGCCGACCGGCACCTCGATGAGGAGATCGTCGCCGTCCTGGCCCGTGCGATTCGAGCCTTGCCCGTGGTCGCCGCGCCGCGCTTCGAATTCGGGGTGATAGCGGAAGTCGATGAGGGTGTTCTTGCGCGGAGTGGCGACGATGTACACCGAACCGCCTTTGCCGCCGTCGCCACCGTCGGGTCCCCCGCGGGGGACGAATTTTTCGCGGCGGAAGCTGAGCACGCCGCGCCCACCGTCGCCCGCGGCTACGTGGATGTCCACCTCGTCGACGAACATCCCGATCAGTATAGGGGACTTAGTGTGGAATGACCGAGATGCGACGGCCGTGCTGGCCGTGGTTCTCGAAGCGAACCTTGCCGTCAATCTTCGCAAACAGCGTGTGATCCTTGCCGAGTCCGACGTTGAGGCCGGGCTCGAAGCGGCGTCCTTTTTGTCGTACGAGGATCGACCCGCCGGTGACCAAGTTGCCGTCGTGACGCTTGACGCCCAGCCGCTGCGCGTTGCTGTCGCGGCCGTTGCGTGAGCTGCCCTGTCCCTTCTTATGAGCCATTGCTGAAAGCCTACGCCTGAATGTCCGTGATGCGCACGCGCGTGAAGATGCTGCGGTGGCCACGCGTCTTGCGGAAACCCTTCCGCCGCTTCTTCTTGAACACGCGGAGCTTCGGGCCGCGCGCTTCGCCGTCGACGACGCCGACGACTCGAGCCTTGGCCACGAACGGCGCGCCGGCGATCACCTCGCCCGCATCCTTCTCGACGAGCAGCACCTGGTCGAAGGTCACCTCCGACCCGGTCTCGCCGGGGGCTCCGTCGATCTCGACCACGGCGCCGGGCGTCACCTTGAGCTGGCGGCCGCGGGCCTGAATAATGGCGTACACGCGCGTGTTCCTCGGCTGAAGGTCCCACTGGGCGGACATTCCTGCCACCCAAACATCTCAGCTTAACCTGAAGGGACGCCTACTGCAACAGGATGCGGGTGCCGCGAATGCGCTGGCTGCTGAGCGTGCTGAGGAAACTCGGGATCAGCCGGTCCATCAGCTCGAAGTACGACGAGAGGGCCGGCGACGTCTGGTTCGCGTTGTAGAGGATCTCCTCGCGGAAGTTCTCGGAGTGCAGGATGGTGCCGTTCCGACCGTCGATGAAGACGAACCGCGGACGGAGCACGAACCCCTTCCGTTCCATGTACGTCCGCACGGGGACCACGCGGCGACGACCGAACGAGTCGTACACTTCCTGATCCCGTTGCACGATGCCGGAGCGCGCCTGCGGCGCGAACATCACCGTGCCGGTGACAATGAGCGGCTGCTGGTATTCCTCGCCGATCCGCTTCCAGTACTCGACGTTGGCGAACACATGCTCGTACGCTTCGAGATCGGAATCTTCCTTGATCGAGGATTGTTGCACCGCCTTATCGCCGTTGGAGCCCTCGCGTCCTTCGAGCGCGACCTCCATCAGCGGGAGGACGTCGGCGTCGATGACTCGCAGCTCCGACTTGGTCCGCAGCTGACTTCGTAGCAGGCGCGTCGTCTCCAGGTTGCCGTCGACGTCCTCGGTGCCGCCGGCGATGAATCCGGCGACGAGGACGCGCTGGAAGGCCGAGATGTCGAGCTTCGGACGGATCGGCGTCTCAATGGGGATCTCGTAATAGCTCGTGCACCCCGCGGCCAGCACGACCGCCGCGAGGCTACTGACTATCCTGGCGAGTCGTGCGGTCATTGATTTCCTTGAACAGCTCGTAGTTCTGCTTGATGAAGGAGTTGTCCGGTTCGAGCTCAATCGCCTTCTCGTACGCGGCGCGCGCTTTGTTCAACTCTCCCTCGTGCTCGTAGGCAATGCCGAGGTTGTTGTGCGCCGCGGCGTAGGTCGGATCGATTTCGGCGGCGCGAAGCCAGCGGTAGATCGCCTCACGCCACAAGCCGCGCTGCGCCACGGCGATCCCGAACTCGACCTGCTTTTTCGCGTCACTACGGACGTCGGCGGCGGCAGGCGCCGCGCTCACGAGCAAAAGGAGAAAGGCCGAGGCTGCAGTCACGCGCATGGAAAAGACCCAACTATAGCGATCGCCCGCGTAGCTCGCAAGCGCTTTACGGTTCAACAGTTTACTACGGTCGAGCAAGGCACGTACCAGCCGCGTGCACACGAAATCCGCCAAAACTCGGTCGGATTGCCGGATGATGCTCCCATACTGTTTTCGCAAAGCGTCACTGCTGCGTTGTGAAGTGACGCGCCGCGTGCCTATAATCGAGACAACGAGGTCGGGCGCCACCGCTCGCGCGCATCGCGGCGGGGGGCTCCGGCCTTTTCTCTTTTCTAGCCTCTCCGCCACGCCAGCGCCGCCGGCCATGACCTTGGAGGAGTTCCCGGATGACGCTGGATGAGGCTGTGGCGCTGTCGCTCGTTCCCGAACTTCCGCGCGTCGGACTGACCGATCGCCTCCGATTCCACGATCCGACGCTCCTCGAACTCGCGGCGCGAACGCGCGAGGAGGCGCGCGCCGTCCGGACGCGCGCGGCTGCGGACGCCATCGCGGTGATCGCCTGGAACGACCGCCGGTTCCCGGCGGCGCTTTTGACGATCTCCGACATGCCGCCCGCGCTCTGGTACCGAGGCACGCTCGACGCGTTCGACGCACCCGCCGTCGCCATCGTCGGATCGCGCGCCGCGTCCGCCGTGGCGCTCGAGACCGCCTTCCAGCTGGCGGCCGATCTCGCCGCGCGCGGTGTCGTCGTCGTGAGCGGCCTGGCGCGCGGCGTCGACTCGGCCGCGCATCGCGGCGCACTCAACGCCGGCCGCACGATCGCCGTGCTCGGGTCGGGACTCGATCGCATTTATCCGCGCGAGCACGCCGCACTGGCCCGCGAGATTGTCCGGGACGGGCTCGTCGTGAGTGAGTATCCACCGGGCACGCCGCCACTGGCGTTCCACTTCCCGATGCGGAACCGCTTGATCAGCGGATTGTCGCGCGCGGTGGTCGTCATCGAAGCGTCGGAGCAATCGGGGTCTCTCATCACCGCTGCGTGTGCCCTCGAGCAGGGACGAGAAGTCATGGCGGTGCCGGGCAACGTGCTGAGCGGGCGCAATCGAGGCGCGCATGCCCTCATCCGGGACGGAGCAAAGATTGTGGAGTCTGCGGACGATATCGTAGAAGAACTAGGTGGGCCGGGCCGTGAAGGCACGGCCCGCAGGCAGAATGACGGTTCGCACGATCCGCTCCTAAAGCTGATGCGCGCTGGAGAGGCGTACGATCTCGACCGGTTGGCAGAGACGTCCGGCATCGCTGGGGTGCGGCTGCTGCCGCGTCTGCTGGAGCTCGAGCTGCTCGGGTTGGTCGAGCGGGTCGGCGACGGTCGTTTCATGCGGTCGGCGTGAACCGTGTTACTTTGAGTTCGGTCGAATGGCTGCTGCAAAACCTCTGGTGATCGTGGAGTCGCCGGCGAAGGCGAAGACGCTCGGTCGTTTTCTCGGCGCGAAGTACCGCGTCGAGGCGAGCTACGGCCACATCCGCGATCTGCCCGAGTCGGCCGCCGAGGTCCCGAAGGAGATCAAGGAAAAGGACTGGGGCCGGCTCGGCGTCGATGTGGAGAGCGACTTCAAGCCGTACTACGTAGTGCCGAGTGACAAGAAGAAGCAAGTCGCGCACCTCAAGACCGTGCTGAAGGAAGCGTCGGAAGTATTGCTGGCGACCGACCCCGACCGCGAGGGGGAATCGATCAGTTGGCACCTGACGCAGGTCCTCAAACCGCGCGTCCCGGTCCGCCGTATCGTCTTTCACGAGATCACCGAGGATGCCGTCAAGGAGGCGCTCGAAAATCCGAGCGACCTGAACGAGAACCTCGTGCGCGCGCAGGAAAGCCGGCGGATCCTCGACCGCCTGTACGGCTACACCCTGTCGCCGCTGCTCTGGAAGAAAGTGCAAACCGGGCTGAGCGCCGGCCGCGTGCAGAGCGTGGCCGTCCGTCTCATCGTCGAACGCGAGGAAGAGCGCCAGGCGTTCCATCCCGGTGTCTACTGGGATCTCGAGGCGACGCTCAAGGGAGACAACCGCGAGTTCGTGGCCACGCTGGTGCGCCTTGGCGACCTGCGGATCGCGACCGGCAAGGACTTCGATCCGGCAACCGGTGCGCTGCGCGGCGAGAACGTCCGGCTCCTCGACGACGCCGCCGCTGGGCGTCTCGTCGAGGCCATCCGGAACAACGTGCCGTGGACCGTCACGTCGGTCGAGCAGAAGCCGGGCACCGAGCGGCCGGCGCCGCCGTTCACCACGTCGACGCTCACGCAGGAAGCCAGCCGGAAGCTCGGTTTCTCGACCGAGCGGACCATGCAAGCGGCCCAGCGGCTCTTCCAGGGCGAGGACATCGGGAATGACGAGCGCGAAGGTCTCATCACGTATCACCGCACCGACTCGACGACGCTCTCGGAGAAAGCGCTGCAGGAGTCGGCGCGCGTCATCAAGGAGATGTTCGGTGCCGAGTACTACAGTGACCCGCGCCGCTATCAGACGCGCGTCAAGAACGCGCAGGAAGCGCACGAAGCGATCCGGCCGACGGACTTCCGCCTTGCGCCCGCGCAGCTGGAGAGCATTCTCGATCCGGACGATTTCAAGATCTACGAACTGATCTGGAAACGGACGATGGCGTCGCAGATGCTCGACGCGCGAATCCTGCGAACACTCATCGAGATTTCCGCGCGGGGTACGGACGGCGAGACGGCAGTACTTACGGCGGGTGGCAAGGCGATCGAGTTTGCCGGCTTCCGCCGTGCGTACGTTGAAGGAAGCGACGATCCGGCGGCCGATCTCGAGGAGCAGGAGACGATCCTGCCGCAGTGCGCCGTGGGCGATCGCATCCACGTCGATGGATCGACCGCGATCATGCTGCTCGGCACGGAGCCGAAGCGCCATGAAACGACGCCGCCGGCGCGATTTACCGAAGCGTCGCTCATTAAGGAACTGGAGCGACTTGGTATTGGCCGCCCATCGACCTACGCGCCGACGATTGCCACCATCGTGCGCCGTGGCTACGTGTTCCGTCAGGGCAAGGCGCTCGTTCCGAGCTTCACCGCCTTTGCGGTCACGAAGCTGCTGCGGGAGCACTTCGGCGACTTCGTCGAAACCGATTTCACGGCGGAAATGGAGGACGATCTCGACGAAATCTCGCGCGGCGAGCGCGAGTGGCTCGCATTCCTCAAGCAATTCTATTACGGCGACAAGAAGCATCGGGGTCTGTTGCCGGCGGTTACCCGCGGCGAGGCGCGCGCCGACTACCCGGTTCTCGACCTCGGGGACGATCCCGACAGCGGTGAGTCGGTGCGCATTCGCATCGGACGTTTTGGTCCCTTCGTACAGGTGGCCGAGGGGGGTCCCGGGCACACAGCGTCGCTCCCCGACGACATCGCACCGGCGGACCTGACGCTCGCGAAGGCGCTCGAGCTCGTGCGCGTCAAGGCCGAAGGGCCGCGGACGGTGGGCGTCGATCCTTCGACCGGGCAGAACGTCTACGTGATGAACGGCCGCTACGGCCCGTACGTGCAGTTGGGAGAGACGCCGAACGGAAGTCAAAAATCAAAGGGCAAGAGTCAAAAGTTGGAGAAGCCGAAGCGCGCGTCGCTGCAGACCGGGATGGCCGAGTCGGACGTGACCCTCGAGCAAGCCCTCAAGCTGCTCTCACTCCCGCGTGTCGTCGGCCTCCACCCGGACGACAACGAGCCGATCGTGACGAACTTCGGGCGGTTCGGCCCGTACGTGAAGCACGGCGACGAGTTCCGCTCGCTGGAATCGGACGAGGACGTCTTCACCATCTCGTTTGACGCGGCGCTCGCGCTGCTGCGCGCGCCGAAGCAGTCGCGGCGGCGTCAGACGCAGAAGCGCGTGCTGCGCGAGCTCACCAAGGGCGAGACAACGCTTCGCCTGCTCGATGGCCGCTTCGGCCCGTACGTCACCGATGGGCGAATCAATGCGTCGATCCCGCGTGGCGCGAAGCCGGAGGCGGTGACCTTCGAGCAGGCCGTCGAGCTGCTGGAGGCACGCCGCAACGCCGTGCCGATGCCAAGGCGGGGAGTCAGCCGGCGGCGAGTCGGGCCGCGGCGAGCCGCAGCGCGCAAAGCCGCCGGCGCGTAAGATCACAGCAGGCATCAGGCCCCAGAGCCCAGGCCTCAGAGTTCTCTGGCGTCAGGCGACATGACGACATGATTCACATCATCGGAGGCGGGCTCGCCGGATCCGAAGCCGCCTGGCAGGCGGCGTCCCTCGGCGTGCCAGTGGTCCTTCACGAAATGCGGCCGATGCGCGCCACCGCCGTGCACAAGACCGATCGCCTCGCCGAGCTGGTCTGTTCGAATTCCTTTCGCGGCGACAAGCTGGACAACGCCGTGGGTCTCCTCAAGGAAGAAATGCGGCGGCTTGGATCGCTGGTGATGCGCGCGGCCGATGCGCACCGGGTGCCCGCGGGAGCCGCGCTCGCCGTCGATCGCGAGCGGTTCGCGCAGGCCGTGACCGACGCGGTCGCGGCGCACCGGTTGATCACAGTGACGCGCGAGGAAATTCCGCGCCTTCCGGACGATCCGTCGATGTACCCCCTCATCGTTGCGACAGGGCCGCTGACCTCCGCCTCGCTCTCGGCCGATATCGCGGCGTGCGTCGGCGGCGATCACCTCTATTTCTATGACGCCATCAGCCCGATCGTGCTCGCGGAGACGATCGACGTCACCAAAGTGTTCCGGGCATCCCGGTGGGATCGGAGCCTTCGAGGGGCAGATCCCGCGTCTGACACCGGCCGGGGATCGACCTCCGACGGCGACTACCTCAACTGTCCGCTGACCGAAGACGAGTACGCTCGCTTCTACGACGCGCTCGTCACGGCCGAGTCCGCGACCGTCCATGATTTCGACCGCGAGAAGTTCTTCGAGGGGTGCCTTCCGATCGAAGTCATGGCACACCGCGGGCGTGACACGCTGCGGTTCGGGCCGATGAAGCCGGTGGGTCTGGTCGATCCCTGCACGGGCCGGACGCCGTACGCCGTCGTCCAGCTCCGACAAGACAATCTCGCCGGGGACCATTACAGCCTCGTCGGCTTCCAGACACAGCTGAAATGGGGCGAACAAGCGCGCGTGCTGCGACTGATTCCGGGTCTCGAGCAGGTTGAGTTCGTGCGCTTCGGCATGGTCCACCGCAACACGTACATCAACGGCCCGCTGGTGCTGCGCGAGACGTGGCAGACGCGTGCGCGTCCAGACCTCTTCTTCGCAGGGCAGATTTCTGGCGTCGAAGGATACGTCGAGTCGGCGGCGTCCGGACTGATCGCGGGACGCAACGCCGCGACGCTCGTCCGCGGCGGGGAGCCGCGCGTGCTGCCGCGCACCACGGCGATCGGCGCGCTGGCGTATTACGTTTCGCACGCGGATCCGCGCAATTACCAGCCGACGAACGTCACGTTCGGCATCATCGCCTCCCCAGAGTCCGGCTCGCGCCGCGCCCGCGATCGCAAGATCGCCGTAGCCGAACGCGCGCTGCTCGTCCTGGACGACTGGATCGCCGAGTGCACACCGAGCTCCGCGACTTTCTCGACCACCTCCGCCTGAATCGGAACACCTCCGCCCACACGGTGGTGGCGTACGGGAGCGATCTCTCGCAGTTTTTCGCATTCGCCGCCGACCATCTCGGCACCCCGGCCGCACGCCTGCGACCGACACATCTCGACCTCGCCGTGATTCGCGCCTTCCTGGCCGAGCTGTACCGGCGCGGCCAGTCGCGCGCGTCAGCGGCGCGCAAGCTCTCGGCACTTCGCAGCTTCACGCGCTTCCTGCGCCGCGAGGGACTTCTCGAAGCGGATCCAGCCGCGCTCGCGCTCGCACCGCGCCGCGAGCAGAAGGTTCCGGCGCATCTCTCGGTCGACGAGATGACGCGGCTGCTCGAGGCGCCAGATGCGTCGCGCCCGCTCGGCCGCCGCGATCGGGCCATCCTGGAGCTGTTCTATGCCTCGGGCCTCCGCCTGAGCGAGCTCGTGGCGCTCGACGTCGACAATGTGAATCTGTCCGCGCGAATTGTGCGGGTCGCGGGGAAGGGAGGCAAAGAACGTCTCGTGCCCTTCAACAAGGCCGCGCAAGACGCGCTGCGCGCCTGGTACGCGGACCGCGCATCGCTCCGCGCGGCCGGGCGCAAGGCCGCAGGCGCCAGGCCTCGGGCCTCAGGGGATCCGGTCTTCGTGAACGTGCGAGGGACGCGGCTCACGGGTCGTAGCGTCCAGCGGCTCGTGGCACGCTACGTCGCGGGTTGCAGCACGCGCTTCGGCATCAGTCCGCACGCGCTGCGGCATTCCTTCGCCACGCACCTGCTGCAGCGCGGCGCCGACCTTCGCGCCATTCAGGAGCTGCTCGGCCACGTGCAGCTCTCGACCACCCAGCGCTACACCCACGTGAACGCGGCACAGCTGCTGGAGGTGTACCGGAAAGCGCACCCGCGGGCGAAACGCGGCCTCTAAGCGCAGACGTTCCCGTTCTGGCATACACTGCGGCAACGGAGAAGCGTATGAAGCGCATCCTGACAGCGCTCGCCTGTATAGCGGTCCTCTCCACAGCGGGCAACGCACAGGACCTGGAGCCCACCTTCCGGAAGGTCAAGGACGGTATCTACGTCCAGTCGGCGCGTGAGGTGAACTCGACTGCCGGCATCGTCCTTACCAACGAGGGCGTCGTGCTGATCGACACCGGCCAGACGCTCGTCGACACGCGGCAGGTGCAGGAGGCCGTCCGGAAGCTGACCCCCCTTCCAGTGCGGTACGTCATCAACACCGAAGTGCATCCCGATCACACGACGGGGAACTTCGTCTTCTCGCCGCCGGCGATGGTGATCAACCACGCGGGTGCGGGCGACGCGATGCGCAAGGCCGACAACCCCAAGCGGTTTGCGACAGCGCCTCCCGAGATCCAAGCGGCGGCGCAGGGGTATCGGCTCGTCACGCCGCAGATCGAGTACCACGAGCGGATGACGCTCCGGGTCGGCGAGCGGACCTTCGAGCTGCTGCGCTTGAAGAATGCGCACAGCGAGGCGGACACGGCGGTCTGGCTGCCGCAGGAGCGGGTGCTGTTTGCGGCGTCGGTGGCGATCCCCGACAGCTTGAACAACATCCGGCCCTTCGTGACACTGGCCGACATCCTCGCCTCGATCCGAATGATGCGGGCGCTCAATCCTGACATCGTCGTGCCCGGACACGGATCCTTCGGGACGACGAAGATGTTCGACGACAACGAGCGCTATTTCGGATTGCTTATCGAACGCGTCGGTACGCTCGTGCGTCAGGGCCGATCGCTCGAGCAGATCCACAAGGAGGTGCGCATGCCCGAGTACGCGGACTGGGCGTACCAGGAGCGGATGCCCACCAATATCGATGCCGCCTACCGCGCGGTTACCCAGCAATAAACGCTTCGTCGCTCCCGGGTGCGTCGTCATGCTCGTGACGGCGCTCGGCTGCGGTCGTCCCGGTCCTGAGTCGCAGACGCCGACGGCCACCGAGAGCGCTGGTGTCGGGATGTTTTCCGCAAGCGACGCCTACGAACGCTTCATGGGACGCTGGAGCCGCCAGATTGCCGAGCCGTTCCTCGCGTTTGTGGGCATCAACGACGGCGAGACGGTGCTGGACGTTGGGTCGGGCACCGGGTCGCTCAGCGCTGCCATTCTCCAGCGGACGACCTCGGCCCGCGTGGTCGGGATCGATCCCTCGCGGGAGTACGTCGCGGCCGCTTCGCGGCGCGTGGGAGGGACGCGCGCCGCGTTCGAGGTGGGCGACGCGCAACGGCTTCGATATGCCGATGCCTCCTTCGATCGGACCCTGTCGCTGCTGGTCGTGAACTTCATTCCCGATCGCAACGCGGCGCTGCGCGAGATGATGCGCGTGACACGCCCGGGGGGAGTCATTGCCGCCGCGGTCTGGGACTACGGCGGCCGCATGGAGATGCTGCGCGTCTTCTGGGACGAGGCTGTCGCGCTCGATCCGGCCATCGACTCGCGCGACGAGCGGCACATGCCGTTGTCACGCGCGGGCGAGCTGGCGGCGTTCTGGACGATGCACGGCCTGCGGAACGTGGAGGAGACGGCACTCGACATCATGCTCGCGTTTGCGTCGTTCGACGACTACTGGCGGCCGTTTCTCGAGGGGCAGGGCCCGGCCGGCGCCTACGTGGCCGGATTGGGCGAGGCGCCGCGCGCGGCGCTCGAAGCGCGGCTTCTCCAGCGGCTGCTGAAGGGTGGCGCCGACGGCCGGATCACGTTGAGCGCGCGCGCCTGGGTCGTCAAAGGCGTGGTGCCGGCGCGATAGGCCGTCTAGTGGTGTGTCCTTCCCAAATCGGGACTGGCCGCTCCGTTGTCGCGGCCAGCGACACCGCGGTCGAAAGGCTGTCGTCGGTGGTGGTGCATCAGTTGATACGGTCCACTAGACGATCGCGGCGGATTCCGAACGCTCTTCGGCGTCGCGCTGCGCGGCTGCGCGGCGGCCCCGTGGGAACTCGATCCCCAGGACTTTGATCTTGTAGTTCATCACGCGCGGGCTGATCGAGAGCAGCTCCGCGGCGTCCTTCTGCACCCAGTTCGACATCTTCAGCGCCTCGATGAGCGCCAGGCGCTCGATGTCCTCGAGCGGGATCCCCGTCGGTGGAATCTTGAGGATTGACGAAGAGTCGCGCGGCGTACCAAGAGCGCCGGTGTCGCCGAGCCGCAGATCTTCGACCGCGATGTGGGTGCCCTCCGCCAGCAGCATCGCGCGCTCCACGGCGTTCTCGAGCTCCCGGATGTTTCCCGGCCAGTGGTAGCGCATCAGGAGCTTGAGCGCCTCTGGCTCGAGCCCTTCGATCTTTTTCTTCAGCTCGCCCGCAAAGCGCCGGATGAAGAAGGTCGCGAGGGCTGCGACGTCTTCCTTGCGCTCGCGAAGCGGCGGCATCTCGATCGTGACGACGTTGAGCCGGTAGAAGAGGTCCTCGCGGAAGTGGCCCGACTCGACCATCGTGGTCAGGTCGCGGTTAGTGGCGGCGATGAGCCGGACGTCGACTTTGATCGTCCGCGTGCCGCCAAGGCGCTCGAACTCGTGCTCCTGCAGGACGCGCAGGATCTTCGCCTGCGTGTTCGCGCTCATATCGCCGATCTCGTCCAGGAAGAGCGTGCCGCCGTCGGCCTGCTCGAAGCGGCCGATCCGCTGCTTGTCGGCGCCGGTGAACGCGCCCTTCTCATGGCCGAAGAGCTCCGACTCGAGCAGGTTCTCCTGCAGGGCGGCGCAGTTGACCTTTACGAAGTTGCGCGAGGCGCGGTGCGAGTTGTGGTGGATGGCGCCGGCGATGAGCTCCTTGCCCGTGCCGGTCTCGCCGCGCACGAGCACCGTGGTGTTGCTCCGCGCCACCTTGCGGACGACCCCGAGTACTTTGTCGAGCGCCCCACTCGACCCGATAATTCGATCGAAGTCGTAGATGTCGCCCTGCGCGTGGCGGAGGTAGTCGATCTGATGCTGCATCCGGCGCAGTTCGATCGCCTTTTCGATCTTGACCTCCATCTCCTCGATTTCGAACGGCTTCTGCACGAAGTCGAAGGCGCCCGCTTTCATGGCCTCGACCGCGGTGGAGACCGAGCCGAAGGCCGTCATCAGGATGACGGCGGACGAGGGATGCAGCGTTTTCGCCGTCTTGAGGACATCGAGCCCGCTGCTGCCACCCATCTTCAGATCGCTCACCACCACGTCGAAAAAGCCCTCGTGGAGCTTCTCGATCGCGGCGTTGCCGTTCGGCGCTTCTTCGACGTCGTGCGACGCGCCGGCCAGCGCCTGCGCGAGGCCGCGCCGGAGGGAATCGTGGTCGTCTGCGATGAGAATGCGGCCCATGGCTCTATTCCTCGTGAGGTGCCGTTACTGGCAGTGTGACGCGAATCGTCGTGCCCCGCCCCGG